>JGI20151J14362_10000071_pt1 | contig 66075 bp, 59 predicted proteins | sample COG_01_FD_14362 | JGI IMG/M metagenome (IMG submission 14362)
TTGCACGGTCTACCAATGGCTTGACCAGTCAGGAAACGGGAACACGGCGACAGCTCCAAGCACGGGAGAAGAACCGACGATATACACGGGCGGCGCGTTGGTGAAGGAGAGCGGAAAGGTTGCAATCGATTTTGACGGTAGCAATGACAATTTTGACAACAGCACCTTAACGCTCACAAGTAACGACACTCTAATAAGTGTCGTGTCTAAAGTAGAAACCACAAGCACGGCGGTAAATATTTTTGATAGTAGCGAGAGCAATAAGTTTTTTTTGCAAATTGATGCATCAAAAAGCTTCCAATTCAATAATGGTTCAGGTACTAATTTGAATCATAAAAATGACGGATTTAGATATTTAACAAGTTTAGATTTTAACGGAGCAACTTTAAAGAGTTATTTTAACGGATATAATACAAAAACCGCAACCGTCTCAAATCAATCTCGAAGCGGTTTGAGAATTGGTAAACACCGCGAAAGCTCAGCGGGTTGGATTGATGGAACAATGCAGGAATTGATTTACTGGAATCAAAATAAGAACGCAAACCACACCAGCATCGAATCCAACGTCGGCGACTACTTCACCCAAAACACGCCACTACTCGACACGTATACAGGAGCGGCGGCGGCGTACTCACTACGCAAGCTATCAAGCTCGTACAGCGGTAGCGCGATCCGCGTCCGTAGGTCGTCAGACAACACCGAGCAAGATATAAATTTCAACGTATTCGGTGAGCTTGATACCGTTTCGCTTTTGGACTTCGCAGGTGCGGGAGATGCGTTCGTGAAAACTTGGTATTCACAGACGGGAAGCAACGACGCGACGCAGACGGCGACGGGTTCACAGCCGAAAATCGTTTCAAGCGGTGCGGTTATAACGGAGAACGGGAAGCCCGCGGTGCAGTTTGACGGTAGCAACGATTTTGTTGCAACGTCAGACTTTACAGCAGAAGCCCAGCCGTTTTACTTTAGTATAGTCGCAACGCCGTCAGCAACTACTTTGTCGCGGTTTATTGACACTAACGGCACGGATACAAACAACCGAATCAATATTACCTTATCGAACGGTTCGATATACGAAATGAACGCAGGTAATAGTATAAGTGGCGGCACAGCCACAACAACGCAACAACTACTGACCGCAGACTTCGACACTACTAATTCATTCCTTTACAAAGACGGAGTTCAAATAATATCGGGAGACGCAGGTACGCGAAACATCGACAGCGTGAGAATTGGAGCAAATAAAAACGGAATTCAGTCTTTGAACGGCACAATTCAAGAAGTTGTATTCTACAACTCCGACCAATCCAGCAACCGCACAGGCATTGAAACCAACATCAACACGTTCTACGACATCTATACTGAGCCTGTAGCGCCTTTGTTGTTGAATAACTATCCTGGTGCTGCTGCGGCTTACTCATTGCGTAGGATTAACTCTAGCTATCAGGGTTCTGCTGTACTGGTGCAGACGGCCCTTAACACTAAGGGACCAGTCTATATCGGCTTTGATTCCAATAACGACTTGGACACTACTTCATTGGCTACCTACGGAGGTAGCGAAGACGTGGTGGTAGCGGGATGGTTGGACCAGTCGGGCAACGGGAACGATGCCTCTCAAGCTACATCCGCTAATCGTCCTAAGATTTACGACGGGACGACGGGCGTAGTAACGGAGAACGGGAAGCCTGCGTTGGATTTCACAAATACTGTAAATTTATTTTTGAAAAATTCGTCTGGTCAAAATTTATCAATAAGCGCAACAGATTATTCGTTCATATATGTTCAAAAAAGAGCATCTGCAACGGGATGGATTTTTGATAGTCAGACAGGGAGATTCGTTATAAGTTCGGGTAGTCCTTCAAAATTGTTTTTTGATGGGGCGTGGAAGGGAAGTCAACAAACAACAACAGCGCACGAAATTAATTATTTTGATTTTGTCAGTCCTTCATCTACAAATTATTACGTTAATGGCTCACTAAACCAAGGGCCTTTAACCTACACGCAAAAAGCAATCGGAGGACTGACCGCAATAGGCAAAGAGTATAGCGGTAGCGTACCAATGAATGGAACGTTGCAAGAGTTTATAATTTACACAACACCCCAAACATCCTACCGAACAGACATCGAAGAAAACATCGGCGGCTACTATGACATCCCGCTGGCTGGCTTGCTCGATGAGAACCCAGGAGCAGCTGCTGCTTATAGCTTGCGTAGACTAAGTTCAACCTACACAGGCAGTGCTATACAGGTGCAGCGAGCTGACAACGTTGGTGGTACAACTGACATAGGCTTCGACTCTTATGGAGAGCTGGACACTACGGCCTTAACTACAGCTGCTCAAGGGAATGATATGGTGGTGGCTACTTGGTATGACCAGAGTGGTAACAGCAACGATGCTACACAGGGTACGTCTGCTAATCGTCCGAAGATTTATGACGGGACTACGGGTGTAGTGACGGAGAACGGGAAGCCTGCGGTAGACTTTGGTGGCGGTAGGTTGGGTTTGACTTCGGCAACCTCAGTAACTCAAACAAATATGAGTCTGTTTGCAATTAGCAAAACTTCTGACGTTGCTCAAGGCTTTTATAATGGCTTTATTTTTTACGCAAGGGACAACGCTAATTCTAATTATCTTATCCTAAATGCGAATAGAGATGATAGAAGTATTAGTACACTTACCAAGGGAATCTCAGGTAGTTCTAATGATTTGACTTTCGATAATGTCGCAAATCTTACTCAAAATTTAAAAAGCGGTTTTATCGACAGCACTACAATGGAAGTGTTTTTGAATTCTACCTCTGAAGGAACTCAAAGCATTACGAACGCATCAAGCGCATATACAAGCCATTCAATAGGCGACTACGTTGCTGGAGGCTCGGTAAGTTTTCGAGGTACAATACAAGAAATCGTGTGGTATTCCAGCGACCAATCGAGCAACCGCACCGACATCGAGGATAACATCGGAGGCTACTATGACATCCCACTGGCTGGCTTGTTGGACGAGAATCCAGGAGCGGCTGCTGCTTATAGCTTGCGTAGACTAAGCTCTACGTACACAGGCAGTGCCATACAGGTACAGCGAGCTGACAACGTTGGTGGAACGACTGACATAGGCTTCGACTCTTACGGAGAGCTGGACACTATAGCTTTGACTACAGCGGCAGCTGGCAACGATATGGTTGTGGCTACTTGGTATGACCAGAGTGGTAACAGCAACGATGCTACACAGGGTACGTCTACTGCTCGCCCTAAGATTTACGACGGTACAACTGGCGTGGTGACGGAGAACGGGAAGCCTGCGTTAGATTTTGATGGGTCGAATGATTATTTCGAAATGCCCTCTCCATTTAGCGGAACAACACCGCGAAGCACTTTTTTCACAGGTTACAGTACAGAGAACCCCACTTCAGCCAGCGTAATTTATGGCGCGAATGTACAGGCTACCAATTCAGGAGAGAGCTACAACATCACTACGGAAATCGGGTTAAGAGTTAATCAATATGCTTTGTGGGATGATGACTATCAAGGCACTTCTAGGAAATTGTTAACTACAATATGGAGTTCTGGTAACGCTTTTGATGCTCAAATGTATTTAGACGGAGTACAATTATCGACTTCTAGCGGAAACTCTACGGTTGACTTAAACACAGCCGCCCATAGTACCAGTTGGATTGCAAGGACTAGTTATAACCCAGACAATTATTTAACAGCGGTTTTTTCGGAAATGATTTTTTACGCTTCCGACCAATCCAGCAACCGAACAGACATCGAAGAAAACATCGGCGGCTACTATGACATCCCACTGGCTGGTCTCTTAGACGAGAATCCAGGAGCGGCTGCTGCTTACAGCTTGCGTCGCCTGAGCTCTACCTACACTGGCAGTGCTATACAGGTGCAGCGAGCTGACAACGTTGGTGGAACGACTGACATAGGCTTCGACTCTTACGGAGACTTAGACACTACGGCTTTGACTACAGCGGCAGCTGGCAACGATATGGTGGTGGCTACTTGGTATGACCAGAGTGGTAACAGCAACGATGCCTCTCAAGCTACATCCGCTAATCGTCCAAAGATTTATGACGGGAGTACGGGCGTGGTGACGGAGAACGGGAAGCCTGCTCTTGAAACAGATGGCGCAAACGATTATTTGAGTTTTACTAGTATGACATTTAGTTCTAACTTTTGTTTTCTTAATGTTCAGACAACAAGCTTAAAGGATACAGGATATGGCGGGGCTGGTGGCAATTTCGGTGCCTACTTTGAAGATTCGACCACATTGCGTTGGCGTTTCTCTGGGTCTCAAAGTGACTACACTATCCCAAGCCAAACAAGCGGCACCCAATACCTTGCTTTTATCAACCGTGCCAGCTCTAGTGTGGAGCTACATTTTCAAGGTGTAAGCCGAGGAACAACAAGCAACGGAGGTACGTCTACGTTGTTTGATATTATGAGAGGCAATGCTGGGGGATTGTATTTAAATGGTCACAGTCAGGAATTGATTTTTTGGAACTCCGACCAATCCAGCAACCGCACCGACATCGAGGACAACATCAACACGTTCTACAGCATCTACTAATGAAGCCTAAGGTCATACCAATTTCGCAGAAGCCTCAGAAGCCTAAGCTAGAAAGCAATATCTTTACGTATTACAACATAAACAATTCAAAATGAGTAATTACCTCATCGTACCTCCCGAAGGAGGGCTTACCTCAGAAGAGCGAGCAGCAGCCATCTCTCGTCAACTCTACTGTATCACCCGTCCAGAGTCTATCCAGAACCCTGACGAGGCCAACTTCAACCTATTTGGCTCTGTCATCCACCCTACTACAGGGGAGGCAGCACTGTCGATTATCTTAGATTGGCTTATCTATGTCAACCCAGCGGTAGATTTGACGGAGCTACAGCTTTTGTTTCCTTTGATGCCAGAGGCGGAGAAAGACTCGCTTACTACGCTTATCACTACGTCGCCGACGGTTCTCTTTGAACAGATTATCCCGACCGAGTGTACGGTCCACGACCAGGCGTATATGGAAGCCAACGGATGGTTCCCGCCAGAGCCAGAAGAAGTGACTGAGGACCAAATTGGAGAAATCGTTGAGTAATGGCTAAGCATACACACGTATTTAAGACGCCCGCCTTTTGGTTTGCCTTTAATAACGGCGAAGAAGTAAAGGGCAACCCGCGAAATAACTATGGGTATGCTAGCAAGGGTGAGCTCAGTACAGGGCAAGATTATTTAGATATATTCGATACAGAAGAAGAAATGGCGGCTTATATCGACCTTCAGGTCGGAGAACCTGGGTGGTATTATAAGTGCGAAAACCGCATCCCTTATCCGCCCAATCCTAACGAGTGGGAATGTACTGAAGAAGAAGTAGCTCCGTAACTTTATAATATGAAATTTAATTCTGATTGCACTTTAAATACGGGGGTGAATTATACTTTGATTGAAAAAAACAAAGAGCAAAAAGAAAATATGAATTACGAACTTATATCAGTTGGCGTAGGCGCTGCTTCGGGTATTGTTACAACGTACGTCAAGATGCAGAGCGAAATTGTTAAAATTAAAAGCCGCCTTTATTCTTTAGAAAAACAAGAAACTAAAGTCCAGCAAACATTGGAGGTATTGCTTGAGGGCGTAAACGAGATTAAAATCTTGCTGGCTAAAAAAGGCATAGAGTGAATCGCCAAAAGCAATACAAAGACAGTCTATACCTTGTTAAGGTAGCTGTAATTGGGTTGGCCTTATGTTTAGTTTGTTTGTTATGAGAGATATAAGAAGAGTTATAATACATTGTTCTGCTACGCGAGAAGGCCAAGATATATCTGCGGAAACTATTCGGAGATGGCATACTTCTTCACCTCGTAATTGGTCAGATATTGGATATCATTTTGTTATAGAGCTAGACGGAACGATAAAAAAGGGCAGGGATATCGATGAAAAAGGCAGCCACACAAAGGGAGAAAACTACGACTCTATTGGCGTGTGTTATATTGGGGGGTTAGAAAGAGACGGCAAAACCCCTAAAGACACGATGACTGAAATGCAAGATATTTCAATGCTCGAACTCATTAAAAGTTTACGCCTTATTTTTGGGGAGTTAAGTATCCACGGACATAATGAATATTCTAGTAAGGCTTGCCCTTCATTTCAGGTCCAGGAAAAATATGAATTTTTAAACTAAAGAAAATGAATTTTTTGACACAATTTTGGAGCGAAATTTTGCTCGCCATTATTACAGCGGCGGGAACAATTACTGCTTTGACAGAGACCGAAAAAGACGATAAAGTCGTCAATATATTGTCTCGTATCCTCAACGCAGTAGTAATGGGTAAGAACCGTCGCAATCGATAAGAACGTATGTCTAAGATTAGCTTATATGCCATAGACGCCAGCCCTACGACTGACGATAAAGTCATAGGGACTGACGTTAACAACAACAATGTTACCAAGAACTATCGTATTGGCGATATTATAGGGTTGTCTTCTTTTAATATAACGGGCGACACAGGTACTGCGCAAACCGTTGTAAATGGAGATACTATTACCTTTTCGGGGGGCGTAGGGCTAGTCACGAATGCGTTAAATAACGACACCATTGTCTTTACGCTCGATTTAAATGAGCTTCCTGTTTCTTCTTCGGCAACCGACGCGGGATATTTTGCGGTAGTAAATAGCACTGGTTCGCAGTACAGGATTGCGTCTCCGCTTATTCCTTTTAGCAACTTTGGGGCAGCAACTAATTCCGTCTTAATGGGAGGGAATAGAATTATTAACTTAGGTGCTCCTAGTGCCGCTACCGACGCGGCAACCAAGCAATATGTAGACAATACATTTGCTGGCTCAGGGGCTTTAATTTTTCAAGGCTCATATGACGCGTCGACTGCTCCACCTACAGGCGCGGGAATATTAACAGGGTTTACTTACGCGGTTACGGTCGCGGGAAACGGCGCAGGTTTCTGGAGCTCAACTTTAAGTATAGGTGATATTATAATTGCTGACTCGGACAACCCCGTTAACGAATCGGAATGGAGCGTTATTGACAATAACGTTAATGTAGCAACGGATACGATTCAAGGAATTGCTTCGTTCCCTACCTCGGGAGGGCTTTCTATATCTTTTGGCGCTGTCTCTTTAAGCACTCAAGCTAGCAGCGGCACCTTTGGAGATGCCGCGAATTCGGTTACGCTTACGATTGATGGAAAAGGAATTGTAACGTCGGCTTCGGAAAGCCCTATCGCCATTACAACGTCTCAAATTACCGACTTTTGTAGTGCGGTTACCGCTTGCGCTACGTCTATCAATTTAGGTAATTCTAACCTTACCCAAACAGCAGCGACATCGAGAGATTACGATTTAAATGGGGGCTCAATAAACTTTACAGAAGGCGTAGATTCTTATTTCGCAATTAAGCAGCCATCCCTTAGCGAACCCGCTTCTGTGCGCTTAGGGTACGATAGCGTTACGGGGTCTGCGGTAGAGCTTAGGTTTTATGGCAGTAACGCAGGTTACGTTGCGCTTAAATCACCTGTAGGGGTACCTACGTCTTATACCCTTACGCTTCCAGCAGCGGCTGGCGCAACAGGCCAGGTTTTGGTAAACGATGGTTCGGGTACGCTGTCTTGGCAAAACAACTCTACGGCTTCCGTTAATTTAGGTAATTCTGACCTTACTCAAACCACATTTCTCAGGAATTACGATTTAGGTTCGGGTACGCTCGCGTTTAATTACGGGGCGAATACAGCCCTTACTGTTAGCGGCTCTGAAGTTTCTTTAGGGGCTAACGTCCCTTTAAGGCTCAGAGACAACTCAGGAACCAATTCCGTCGCAATAAAATCGCCTGATTCTTTGTCGAGCAGCTATACGCTTACGCTTCCCCCCACGGACGGCGTTGCGGGACAGGTATTGAAGACGGACGGCGATGGGGTCTTGGACTGGGTTAATTCAGACGCTTCTATAAATTTAGGCAGCGCCAACCTTACTCAAGACGGTATTCTAAGGCAATATGATTTAAATGGTGGGGCTTCGGTATTGGCTTTTACCAACGGTAGCGACTATATACTTACGCTTAATACGGCTGAAGTTTCTTTAGGGGCTAACGTCCCCTTAAGGTTTAAAGACAACTCAGGAAGCAATTCCGTCGCAATAAAATCACCTAACTCTTTGTCGAGCAGCTATACGCTTACGCTTCCTGCGAGCGACGGCAATACTGGGCAGGTACTAAAGACGGACGGCTCTGGAGTCTTGGACTGGACGAGTGTATCTAATCTCGGAAACTCCAACCTTGTACAATCGGACAATAGCAGAAGTTACGATTTAGGCCCAGGCACATTATCGTTTGCTTCGGGAGGTAGCTCAGCCCTTACCGTTAGCGGCTCTGAAGTTTCTGTAGGCGCTAACATACCTTTAAAGTTAAAAGATAACACGGGGACCAGCTCTGTCGGTATAGTAGCTCCTAATAGCTTGAGCAACGTTAGTTATACGCTTACGCTACCCAATACCGACGGCAATACTGGGCAAATATTAAAGACCAACGGCTCTGGGGTATTAGACTGGATTGATTATCCGCAAGCCATTAACCTTGGCAATTCTGACCTTACTTTAACTGAAGATTCTTCAAGAAGGTATAATATCGGAGCTAATAAAGATTTGTCTTTTTGGGGCGACCTCACTAGCGCAACACCTATATTAACTTTAAATTCAGTTTCGAAAAGTCTTGATTTGCCAAGCGGAGTAAGCGACCCAGCTACATTGCGTTTTGTTGGTGATGCTCACTCACTTAGATTTGGCGCCCAGCCCACCGAAGATTATCACATACGCCTCCCCTCTACTGCGCCGAGCGTTAATCAACAATTAAGTGTTGTTCAACAGGTTGGCGGCACCGATATTTTAGACTGGGTTGACTCGGGGTCTAAGGTCACCCTTGGAACAGCACCTGCTTCAGCGACGGCTACTGGAGAGCAAGGGGATGTTGTGTGGACGACAGATTATATTTATGTTTGCATTGCGGCTAATACTTGGAAAAGAGTAGCTATTGCTACGTGGTAATTAAACTAAATTAAATGAATAAATTAACTGAAGGCGAGTTGAAAGAATTGCGCGATGCGCTAACCGAGCTCAACCAAAACAAAGTTGCTCTGGGCGAATGCTTAATGCAGCAACAAGATATCCTCAACAATATCGATAAGATTAAATCTTCTTACTACGATATGGAAAAGTCTTTGATAGAGACTTATGGGGTCAACTCAAATATCAATATTGAGACGGGCGAAGTAACTGTTAAAAGTCCGTCTGAATAAAGAGTTTCGCCATCTATAATGCTTATTCGAAAAATCTCCATAGGGCCTGATTATAAATCGGGGATGCACTACTTATTAGGCCAGGAGGTTCTCGGTGGCAATTATAAAATACACCTCATCAAAATTGAGGAGAAATCAAATTCAATTCAAATATGGATAGAGCGCAATAACGAAATAATGCTTTGGAAACATTTTTCGTACACTATGCCGCTATCTGTAGAGTACAACATTAATTTTTAATGAGGTCACCAGGCGCATTTATAGTAAAGCCAAAAAATAGCAGCAGATACGATAACAAACGAAGGGCCGACGACGTTGAGTTTATCGTAAGTTCGTCTCAAGAAGACCACAGGTTTTCTAACCGCTACGCTATCGTACAGTCCGTCCCACTTTCTTATTCAGGCCCTATAGAGCCAGGGGACACGCTTCTGGTGCATCATAACGTATTTAAATATTACTACGATATGTATGGGGCTCAAAAAAGCGGTCGCAGCTATTTTAAGGATGACCTCTTCTTTGTAACCGACGACCAGTTTTTTTTGTACAAAAAAGATGACAAGTGGCGAGCGCACGGAAAGTATTGCTTTGTAGAGCCTGTAGAAGAAAAAGAATCGTGGATAGGTAAGTTCTCAAAAGAAGAGCCCCTTATCGGAAGGCTTAAGTATGGAAATGACGAGCTCTTAGCGCTCGGTGTAAACGAAGGCGATGAGATATCGTTTCTTCCTGATAGCGAGTATGAGTTTACTGTAGATGGGGAAAAGTTGTACCGTATGTTTACTGACAACATAACGCTGGTATTATGAACGCGAAAGAACTCAAAGAAAAAATTATAGCTGCGGGTCACAGGGCGGTAGAGCAGCTTATTAAGGTAGCCAAAGAAGATATCATAAAGCCCGATATAGAAGACGAGCTGGCCGCCGACAGATTAAAGAACGCAGCGGCTACAAAAAAACTTGCTATATTCGATGCGCTAGAGATACTTAACCGTATTGAGCAGGAGAGAGAAAATTTAGAGGCGATGGAAAAGCGTGGTGATTCATCTACTAATACCAAGCAAGGATTTGCGGAAAGACGTTCAAAATAAACTGCTTATTTATCTAAATGATATAGTTCCCCAAAAGGTACTTACAAGGAAGAATAAAGCTAAAAGTTGGCAATACGGTTATAACGAAGACTATGACTTTGTCGTTATATCAAAAGACGGTACGGTAGGTGATGTGGTAGAGATACAGGGCGTACGTATTGCACTCCCTATGGTTTGTAGTAACCCTATAGAGCGAAGCAAATCTAAAAAAGAACAGTACTGGCAGCCCTTAGGGTACCCTAAAGAACTTACACGTATCAAGACGATATTTCAGTGGAACGAGATGCCCGCTGATTTTAAAGACAGGTGGGTAGATTTCGTGGAGCGCGAGTTCGACAGACGTGAAAGCGGCGCCTGGTTTATGAATAATGGAGTCCCTACCTACATAACGGGCTCACACTATACGTACCTCCAGTGGACTAAAATTGACGTAGGGCTCCCTGACTTTCGAGAGGCCAACCGTATATTCTATATCTTCTGGGAGGCTTGCAAGGCAGACAGCCGATGTTTCGGTATGTGCTACTTAAAGATTCGTCGTTCAGGATTTTCTTTTATGGGTTCTTCGGAATGCGTCAATATAGGAACTCTCGCTAAGGACGCTCGAGTTGGAATACTTTCTAAAACGGGTGCTGACGCCAAAAAGATGTTTACCGATAAGGTGGTTCCTATATCAGCGAACTACCCGTTCTTTTTCAAGCCCATACAAGACGGTATGGATAAGCCCAAAACAGAGCTTGCATATCGGGTGCCTGCGTCAAAGATTACCAAGCGCAATATGTACCTCGATGAGTCTGAAGAGCTTGACGGACTTGATACTACTATAGACTGGAAGAATACAGCCGACAACAGCTATGACGGAGAGAAGCTTTTGCTCTTGGTTCACGACGAAAGCGGTAAGTGGGAGAAGCCAGAGAATATCCTCAATAACTGGCGCGTCACCAAAACTTGTTTGCGATTGGGTAGCCGCATCATAGGGAAGTGTATGATGGGTTCTACGTCCAACGCGCTAAGCAAAGGCGGTGGGAACTACAAAACGCTATACTCTCAATCTGACGTAAGCAACCGCAACGCTAACGGCCAGACCAAGAGCGGTATGTACAGCCTATTTATTCCTATGGAATGGAATTTTGAAGGGTATATCGATAGGTATGGTATGCCCGTATTTATAAAGCCTTTGCACGATGTTAAAGGTATTGACGGGCGGTCTATAAAGATGGGGGCTATTGAGTATTGGGAAAACGAGGTGGCTTCACTTAAGAACGACCCTGATGCGCTCAACGAGTTCTATCGCCAATTCCCGCGTACTGAGTCCCACGCTTTTCGTGACGAGAGTAAGCAGTCTATATTTAACCTGACTAAGATATATCAGCAAATTGACTATAACGACGAGATGATAAAGGAGCACTACCTTACTAGGGGTTCTTTTCATTGGAAAGACGGCCAAAAAGACAGCCAAGTTATATGGACGCCAGAGCGTAACGGTCGTTTTCTTTTGGGGTGGACGCCTCCCGCTAGGATGCAAAACCACGTCATTATTCGTAACGGGATGAAGTACCCTGGCAATGAGCATATCGGCTCGCTGGGGTGTGACCCGTACGATATCTCGGGTGTCGTAGGGGGGAGGGGTTCAAACGGCTCTCTCCACGGGATGACTAAATTCAATATGGACGATGCGCCGAGTAACGAGTTTTTTTTAGAGTATGTCGCTCGTCCTCAGACGGCAGAGATATTTTTTGAAGAGGTACTGATGGCTTGCGTTTTTTATGGTATGCCTATCCTTACGGAGAATAATAAACCGAGGCTGCTCTACCACTTTAAGAATAGAGGCTACCGCAAGTTTTCTATGAACCGCCCCGACAAAAAATTTAATAAGCTGTCCAAGACGGAAAAGGAGTTAGGCGGCATACCGAATACATCTGAAGACGTTAAGCAGTCTCACGCTTCAGCTATCGAGACGTATATCGAGAAACACGTTGGTATTGATATGGAAGGGACGTACCGAGAACAGGGCGATATAGGTACTATGCCATTTACTAGGACGCTCGAAGATTGGGCTAAATTTGATATCAACAACAGGACTCGATTTGACGCTACGATAAGCTCGGGATTGGCTATTATGGCTAACCAAAAACACATCTATCAACCTGTTGAAAAGCAATCGAAATTATCTGTTACCTTTGCTAGATACAACAATCGTGGAAATATAAGCGAACTAGTTAAATAATGAGAGATGTTCAGGTTAATATAGCATCTGCCTCGTTCCCTACCCAATTTGTTTCTGACGCTGAAAAAGCGACTTATGAGTATGGATTGCAGATTGGACAAGCCATTCAATATGAGTGGTTTAAGAGGGATGGAAACGGTTGTCGTTTTTACAGTCAATGGAGAGATTTTAATCGACTCCGATTGTACGCTAGAGGAGAGCAGTCTATTGCTAAGTACAAAAACGAACTCTCGGTCGATGGCGACCTTTCTTATTTGAACCTGGACTGGACTCCGATTCCAATCATCCCTAAGTTCGTAGATATCGTAGTAAACGGTATGTCGGACCGCTTGTTTGACGTAAAGGCTTATGCTCAAGACGCTATGTCGTCGGCGAAGCGCAGTAAGTATCAAGATATGATAGAGGCTCAGATGGTCTCTAAAGACCTTTTGGTGCAAATCAAAGAAAGCTTTGGCGTAGACCCTTTTACCGTGTCTCCTGACGAGCTTCCCAATAGCGATGACGAGTTGTCGCTGTATATGCAACTCAACTATAAGCCAGCTATCGAAATAGCAGAGGAAGAGGCTATCAATACGCTGCTTGAGCAAAACAAATACAACGACACGCGCCAGCGCGTAGACTACGACCTTACGGTTTTAGGCGTCGGTATGGTCAAGCACGAGTTCTTAAAGGGCGACGGGGTACAGGTTAGATATGTAGACCCCGCAAACGTGGTATATAGTTATACTGAAGACCCGTTTTTTCAGGATAATTTTTACTGGGGAGAAATTAAGACAGTTCCTATCACTGAGCTTATCAAGATAGACCCTACGCTTACTACGGATGACCTCAAGGAAATTTCAAAGTATTCCCAGAGCTGGTACGATTATTATAACGTACAGCAATTCTACGATAACGATATCTTCTATCAAGATACCACTACCCTTATGTACTTCAACTACAAGACAACGCAGAAGTTTGTCTATAAGAAGAAGGTGATGGATGGCGGAGGAGCCAAGGTGGTTGAGAAAGACGATACGTTTAACCCGCCAGAAGAGATGATGCAGGAGGGTCGATTCGAAAAAATCGAAAAGACTATCGATGTGTGGTATGAAGGCGTTATGGTTATGGGGACTAATATTATTCTTAAGTGGGAGATGGCGGAAAATATGGTCCGCCCTAAATCTGCATCGCAGTACGCTACGCCAAATTACTTGGCTTGTGCGCCACGTATGTACAAGGGTAATATCGAATCTTTGGTTCGGCGTATGATTCCTTTGGCGGACCAGATACAGATTACCCACCTTAAATTACAGCAAGTAATGTCGCGCATCGTCCCTGACGGTGTGTTCATTGATGCTGACGGGCTTAACGAAGTAGACCTCGGGACAGGCAATGCATACAACCCCGAGGACGCCTTGCGGCTGTACTTCCAGACGGGTAGCGTAGTCGGGCGTAGCTATACACAGGATGGCGAGTTTAATAACGCTCGAGTACCTATTCAGCAACTCACCAGCAACTCGGGGCAGTCTAAGATTAGCGCTTTAATTGGGAACTACAATCACTATCTCAATATGATACGTGATATTACGGGCCTCAACGAAGCGCGTGATGGCTCTATGCCTGACCCTAATTCGCTCGTAGGGGTACAAAAGCTAGCGGCACTAAACTCTAACGTAGCTACTCGACATATCTTAGATGGTAGCTTATTTATCTTGAAGTCGTTGGCTGAAGCTTTGTCGTGCAGGGTAGCCGACATCCTGGAGTATGCGGATTTCAAGGAAGAGTTTGCTAATCAAATCGGCAAGTATAATGTTTCTATCTTAAACGATATCAAAGATTTATATATCTACGATTTCGGTGTCTTTATTGAGATAGCTCCTGACGAAGAGCAGCGGGCTATGCTAGAGCAGAATATCCAGATGGCTTTATCTAAGAACGACATTAACTTGGAGGACGCTATCGATATCAGAGAAATTAAAAACATTAAGTTGGCAAACCAACTCCTCAAGCTCAAGCGCAAGAAGAAGCAAGAGCGCGAGGAAGCTATGCAACTTCAACAGCAGCAGATGCAGGCTCAGCAGCAGTTCGAGTCGCAGAAGTTAGCCACGGAGGCTCAGATGATGAAGATACAGGCTGAAGGTCAGCAGAAAGTGCAGATTAAGCAGGCCGAGGTGGCTTTTGATATTGAGCGTATGCAGATGGAAGCCCAGCTTAAAAACCAGTTGATGCAGCAGGAGTTTAATTACAATATGCAGCTCAAGGGTGTAACTGAGGAACTTATTGCTGGACGAGAGGATATGCGTGAAGACGCTAAAGCAAAGCGTATTAGCCAGCAGAATACAGAGCAGTCGAAACTAATTAATCAGCGTAAGAATAACTTACCGCCTATCAATTTTGAATCAAATGAGGATAGCCTTGATGGCTTTGACCTTGCTGAGTTCGAGCCACGATGATGTCGGTAAAAAATAATTATCTTTGCACAAATTAAATACAATGGAAATTAAAGTACGAGACCTAGGCGTAGTAGAAGAGAAGTCTGTTGCAGAAGTGGAACAGGAGCTTCTTGAAAAGCACGAAGCCGAAATAAATGGTGAAACACCTGAAGAGCCAGTAACTGAAACTGTGTCGGAGCCGACACACGATGAGCCCACTGGTTTAGATGAGGAACAAGTTCTTTCATTTCTAAAGGAACGATACGGAAAAGAGATTAACACCGTAGGGGAATTGTTTGAAGAGCGCGAGTCTGCGCCTGAACTCCCTGAAGATGTAGACGCTTATTTCCGTTTTAAAAAAGAGACGGGTCGTGGACTCAAAGACTTTGTTGAACTCAACAAGGACTATGACGAGATGAACCCTGACAAACTCTTAGCGGACTACTATCTCGCTACAGAGGACGGCTTAGATGCCGACGATGTAAAGAGTATGGTAGACGATTTCAGTTACGATGAAGACCTCGATGAAGAGGCTGTTATTCGTAAGCGAAAGGTCGCTAAGAAGAAAGAGGTTAATAAGGCTAAGAAATACTTCTCAGACCTTCAAGAGCAATATAAGGTACCCCTTGAGTCAAGCGGTAATCCTTTGTCTGGAGAAGAAAAAGAAAATTTTGAAGCCTATCAACAATACGTGAAGGAGTCTAGTAGTGTCCAACAAGAGAACGCTCGTCGTAACGAGTGGTTTCGGGATAAGACTGACGAAGTTTTTTCTGGTGAATTCAAAGGTTTTGAATTTAAGGTCGGAGATAAGGACGTCACTTTTAACCCAGGGAACGCTAGCGAGCTGAAAAAAAACCAGATTGACATTATGAACTTTATAAATAAGTTTATGGGTGACGACGGTTTGATTCAGGACGCAGCAGGATACCATAAGGCTTTGAGCGTTGCAATGAATCCTTCTAAGTTCGCACAGTTCTTTTATGAGCAGGGCAAAGCTGACGGAGTTGAAGACATCAGTCGTAAATCCAAAAACATAAATATGGATTCGCGAAAGGTGCCTGAGACTTCGAGGAAGGACGGAATGCAAATTCGGAGTGTAAATTCCGATTCGGGACGCGGACTAAAAATTAGAAGCGCCCGTAGAGTGTAATATTTAAAAACTAGAAAAAATGGCTGTAAAAACAACCCCTGGGTTTGATTTAACCCCAGCTCCAGTAAAACAAGCTCTGGAGACAAATTATATCACTAATTTTGATTTCTTAAACCAGTATCTCCCCGATACGTACGAGAAAGAATTCGAGCGCTACGGAAATCGTACTATCTCTGGCTTCTTGCGTATGGTAGGAGCGGAGATGCCTTCTAACTCTGACCTCATTAAGTGGGCTGAGCAAGGGCGTTTGCACATTAAGTATTCTAACGTAAATGCAGATACTGCTCAAGGTGGTGGAGCTACTGCTACGGCGTTTGATTATACAATTACCCTTGGGGCCACCGAGGACCGAGCTTCTTTGCGCCCAGGTCAGACGGTTATGATTTCTGCTAATGCAGGAACTCTTTCTAACAAAGGAGTAATTGAAACTGTAGGTAACGTTGGTGGCGGGGCTGGTGGAACTTTTACTATTGCTGTACGTCTTTATGAGGCGGACCAAGCTATGGCTCAAAATACTAACTGTAGCCTTTTTGTTTATGGTTCTGAGTTTGCTAAAGGAACAAATGGTATGACAGGGTCTTTGGAGGCTCAAGATAACTTCTTTGAGAATAAGCCAATTATCTTAAAGGACAAGTACGCCGTTAACGGTTCTGATATGGCTCAAATCGGTTGGGTTGAAGTAACTTCTGAAAACGGAGCTACTGGATACCTTTGGTATTTGAAGTCTGAGCACGAGACACGCCTTCGTTTCGACGATTACTTGGAAACTGCTATGATTGAAGCTGTACCTGCTGCTGCTGGTTCTGGAGCCTTGGCTTATTTGAGTAGCGCTGCTAACTCGGCAACTGGTGGAGCTGTAGGAAGTACAGACGCTGGTTCAGAAGGTGTGTTCTATGTGGTTAACAACCGAGGAAATGTATTCCAAGGTATCCCAACTACATTGGCTGAGTTTGACACTATCATCCAGCGATTGGATAAGCAGGGTTCTATCGAAGAGAATGTAATCTTCGTTAACCGTGACTTCTCATTCGCTATCGACGATATGTTGGCTGCTCAGAACTCTTACGGTGCAGGCGGTACTTCGTACGGTCTCTTTGACAATGACGAAGAGATGGCGTTGAACCTCGGTTTCCGTGGCTTCCGACGTGGTTACGACTTCTATAAGTCTGATTGGAAGTACTTGAACGACCCAACTATGCGCGGTGGTTTGACTGGCGGTAAGGTAGACGGATTGTTGGTGCCAGCTGGTTCAACAACTGTATACGACCAAATTATGGGTAAGAACGCTAAGCGACCTTTCCTCCACGTTCGGTACCGCGCTTCAGAAACTGAAGACCGCCGTTACAAGACTTGGATTACTGGTTCTGCTGGTGGAGCACGTACTAGCGACCTCGACGCTATGGAAGTCAACTTCCTGTCTGAGCGAGCTGTATGTACGCTCGGCGCGAACAACTTCTTCTTGTTCCGTGACTAATCTATGAAAGGGAGGGGGCAGTAAAACCCCCTCCTTTTTTTTCTTATAAATTCTTAATTCAATAAAATGAAAAAACAAGCTCAACTCGTAGACAAAATCTACAAGCTTAACCGCGACGTGGCACCGTTAACTTTTACGCTGTCTTCCCGCAACACTTCTCGTAAGCCGCTTATGTATTTTGACGGACAAGTCAATCGCGCTTTACGGTATGCTCGCAATCAGAAAACTCCATTCGAGGACGAGCAAGACGGAAACTTTATTTTAGAACCAATCGTCTTTGAAGACGGGTTCCTTTCGGTACCAAAAGAAAACCAGGTACTACAGCATTTTTTGAGTCTGCACCCTGACTCAGGCTCTACCTTTTCTGAAGTCAATAAAGAGAAGGACGCTCAGGAGGAGCTAGACTATATGGTTGTCGAGGCGGACGCTTTGGTAGCTGCGCGTAAGATGAGTGTGACGGAAATGGAGATGATTGCTCGGGTGCTCCTAGAGATTGACCCTAGTAAGCTGTCTTCTGCTGAGCTCAAGCGCGATATCTTAATCCTAGCTAAGCGATACCCTTCTGACTTCTTGGAAGCGCTAGAAGACCCCTCTTTGGACCTGTACGGCAAGGTGTCATTAATCCTTGACAAAGGTCTTTTGGGTATGCGTAATAACGGACGCGACATCCACTTTAACTTAAAAACCAATAAGAAGCGTATGATGACGGTTCCCTTTGGTGAGGACCCGAAGTCTGCTATCGCGGCTTACTTGCAGAGCGATGATGGTATCGAGGTCTTGAAGATGCTTGACAAACAGCTAGAGTAATTTTTTAAAAGCCTTATCTTTGGTTTTTATTCATCCATTAACTTTTTTAAAATGGTAAAATTTCTCAAGGTTACAAACGCGCCTAAAACAAGTCAATTAATTAGCATTAATGGCATCAAAGCTGTCGGTACAGCAAGCGCAACAGCAACTTCCGTTACTGTAGATTATGTAGACGGAACCACTACAACTATTACTACAACTGCTCAAGTGGGCTCTGATGTGTATTTAGCTATTGTAAATTCAATAGAGATTGCCTTAGCAACAAGTTGGCTAAAGCCATATTACGAATTGGAGTTGCCTAAAACAGTTACAAGTATTGTAAATGCGTAATTGACTTAATTGTATTGAACAGAAAGGGGTCACAATTTGTGGCCCCTTTTTTTGATTTATCTTTGTCAAAAGCGTCCCTATGATAGATTCGGTAAGAAATACAGTATTGTCGATACTGAACAAGAATAATTTCGGGTATCTCTCTCCAGCAGATTTTAATTTATATGCCAAGCAGGCGCAGCTCGAGATATTCGACCAGTACTTTTACGATTATAACTACCAGATTAATAAGGAGAATATTCGGCAGTCTGGTACAGGCTATGCTGATATATCAAGAAGCCTCGAGGAAGTCATCGACACCTTCTCTACGGTAGCTAATTTTACTACCAATCCGTTTGCGCTTCCAAATGACTACTACCTTCTCAACAGGATTTTGCCCCAAGGAAGTAACTACGAGATGGAGCAGGTATCAAACTCAAAGATTAACCTCCTTCTTTCTTCGTACCTCACTGCTCCTTCGTTAAGTTTTCCTGCATACGTACAAAACGGGAATAACGCCACGGCATACCCCGACACTATTACTTCAGGAACAATCCAATACATTCGCTATCCGCTTGCCCCTAACTGGACGTACTCAGTCCTTACGGCGGGCGAACCTGTATTTGACCAAGGGCAAGCCGACTACCAGGACTTTGAGTTGCCTGCTGATGACGAGCCTCGGTTGGTAAATAAGATTTTAGAGTATTCAGGGGTATCGATACGTGAGATGGATGTGGTAAATTATTCACTGGCACAAGAACAGCTAGACGACCAAGCAAGCAAGTAATATGGCATACCTAACTCAATACCAATACTACGAAAACGATGGCGCTTCACCTGAAGACGCGAACTGGGGCTCCTATCAATACGTGAGCCTGCGCGATATCGTCAGCAACTACCAGCTTATGTACAGCGGTAACAACGAGCTCGTCAACGAGAAGTCTCGGTATAAGATTCTGTTTCACGCTAAGCGAGCTATACAAGAGCTGAACTACGACGCATTTAAAGAAATTAAGGTATTGCAACTTAACGTGTCGGACGACCTGCGGTTTATTCTTCCAAGCGATTACGTCAATTGGGTCCGTCTTTCTATGTTTAAAGATGGCGTGGTATTTCCCTTGACGGAGAATATACAGGTTACCAGCGCTCAGGCGTACCTACAAGATTCAAACAATCGCATTTTATTTGACGAGACAGGAGCGGCGTTAAAGCCAGAGTTCTCGCCTATCGATGAGGCCCGCCTCAATAAAACGTTGAAGTCTATGTACCTCAACGAAAACAGCCCGTATAACGGTTATGAAGGGTGGTGTATCGATGGGATGTGGTATTTTGACTTTCCTGTAGGGGGCGCTTGGTTTGGTCTTAACACAGAGACTGCCAACGCTAATCCCACCTTTCGAATTGACGCTAAAGCGGGAGTTATAAATTTCAGCTCTGCTATGTCGGGGGAAAGCTGCATCCTTGAGTATGTAAGCGACGGTATGGAAGGCGGTGATGACTCTTTGATTACGGTCAATAAACTTTTTGAAGACTACGTCTATGCGTATATTTCTTACGCTTTGCTAAACTCACATATGGGGACGCAGGAGTACATAGTAAATCGGGCTAAAAAAAATAAATCTGCTTTACTGCGCAATGCTAAAATTCGTATTAGCAACATACATCCTGGGCGTCTTTTGATGAACTTGCGCGGACAAAATAAGTGGATTAAATAATGGGCAACGTAAAGAGACACTTTATCAAGGGGCGTATGAACAAGAGCGTCGATGAACGCCTTGTTCCTAATGGGGAGTACATTAACGCTTTGAATGTACGTCTCGGCTCTACTGAAGGCTCTGAGGTAGGCTCTGTAGAGAATTCCAAGGGAAATACTAAGCTTACTACTTTACAGTATAAAGGTGTTGATTTAAGCGAAGTAGCCCAGTGTATTGGCTCGTTTGAGGACGGCGTCAAAGAGACTATTTACTGGTTTATTCACGACGGTTCTAATTCAGTCTCTTCAACAGGAAAAGTAGATATGATTGTTTCGTACGAAACAAATTCGGACTTGTTGACGTACCACTTAGTTAGCGCTAGCGTACTCAACTTTAATCCGACTTATCTTATTACGGGAGTTAATAAAGTGGAGGACCTTTTATTTTTTACCGATGACTATAATCCACCACGCAAAATTAACGTTAAACGAAGTTACCCAGCCCCTACCTCAGCGGATAACGACCAAATTGTAGAAGACGATATATCGGTTATTAAGAAGCCGCCCAAAAAAGCTCCTACCCTTAATCTTATTGACATACCTGGAGAAGAAAATTATCTCGAGACTAACTTCGTTTCGTTTGCATATCGCTACAAATATATTGACAACGAGTATAGCGCTCTTTCGCAGTTTACTGACGTAGCTTTTGAAAGCAGCCCCTTTAACTTGGACCCCGACACCAACTTCAATGACGGGATGCTTAACCGTTACAACACGGCTGTCGTAGGGTTTAACACGGGAGACTCTAACGTTATAGGGATAGACGTATGCTTTAAGCTAGGTAACGATTTTGATGTTCGTGTAGCCAAAAAATACATTAAATCTGAACAAGGGTGGCCTAACGAAATAGTCCAAACGCTCAACTTTACTAACCAAGAAATATATACGCTACTACCTTCTTCCGAGATATTGCGTCTATATGATAACGTTCCGCTTATTGCTCAGGCTCAAACGGTTATGGGCAACCGACTGATGTACGGAAATTATGAGGACGGATATGATTTAACTAGCTCTTCAGGAGCTTTAATAAAAACAAATTACACGGCTGAGGTAATATCAGAAATTATAAATATAACTCAGGACCAAGGCGAACAAGCTACGGGAGTGAATTATACTATTGACACTAACTCTACCGTTACCGCTAATCAAGCTAAAGTTGTTTTTGATTTTACCGACTCTACCTATGATTTAGTACAGGGAGGCGTCTTTGGCTTTTCGTTTACTGTGTCTCACAAAGGGTTTTCAGGCTCGGGCTGGGGGACTAGCAGCTCTAACCCTCAGCACCCTTCGTTTAGTTTGTCGTTTACGTTTAACCTTGCTCAAGACTACAATAGTATTTTTGAAATGGTTAATAGCCCTGAGTTTCAAAATCAAATAGGGGTTACTAATTTTCAAAGCGTATCAAACTGTTCGTCGGGGAGTACGTTTACCGATACATATAACTGCGCTATTTCAGCGCCAGGCGGGTATACTCTCGCAAGCACGGGCATTACTAGCGGTAACCAAGGGTTTCTTATAGGGAGTAGCGCTACTGCGCCCAATGTATTTTCGTTGCAGTTAATGGCGGCTCAATATACTAATACCAGTACCGCTTCGAATCAAAATTTTGAGTACTTTAAGATTAGCAATTCCGTATATAGTTTTCAAACAGAATCCAGCAACAAAAGCCTTCATAGTAATAGGGATTACGAGATAGGCATTGTATATATGGACGAATACAAAAGAGCTACCACAGCTCTTACTAGTACGCAAAATACCGTTTTTGTTCCTCCTACAGCTAGCTCTTATATAAATAAAATAAGAGCAACATTGCCAGTAGGGATGACTGCCCCTAGCTGGGCACAAACATATAAGTTCGTCCTTAAACAATCCCGAGCTAATTACGATGTTATATACTCTAATACGTACTACTATGACAATACCACGTCATCTTACTGGTTTCGACTAGTAGGTCAAGACCAGGCTCTGGTTCAAGCGGGGACTGAACTTATTGTAAAGCGCGACTCTTTAGGCACGTTATCCGAGGAGCGCAAGGTGACGGTGTTGGACAAGGTTTCCCAGCCCACTAATTTTTTAAGCCCAAACTCTGAACCAGTTGTAAATGTCCCAGGTCTCTATATGCGCTTACGTGTACAGGGGTTTTCCGTAAGCCTTAGCTCTCAAAATATATGCTACCCTAGCGTAGTTAGTGTAGCCGATAATTTTTCAGATTTCTTAAACCCTATTGAAACTGAAAATAAATTCGACGGTTATTCAATAGTAAACTATCCTTTGTTTACGGGCTCTTCAACCTTTTCCTTTATTGATGTTCCTACTGCTAGCGTCGTAAGAATTAAAATTAAATTTAGAAGGGATGACTCTGGCTTGTGTGGGGGTCCAAATGGGGCAGAGCTATGCGTTGTAAACGAAACGTTTACTGCTTCTCAACCATATGAGAATTTTTATACTTTTTGGGAGGGAGAAAATGTAGGGCCAGTTTTAACTAACGCGTTTAACTGTCAGGTTGCCTGTGAAGATGAAAGTGGGCCTAATGAAATACAGATATTTCCTAACTATACAAGCGTATCTGAGAGTAGCAGCACTCCTATATATGCGCCTGAAGATAATGTAAATAAAATAGGGTTTTACATTATAAATGACGGGACTGAACGTTTGTATTTACAATGTGTAAATGGAAGCAAATTTGTTGCAGGAGCTTTTGGCATAGGGTCTAAAGATTCTAGAACAACCGTTGAAATTTGTATTCAGGAGCCTGGGAGCCTTGTCGCTTTTGAAACGGTACCCAATGAAATTGCAGACGGCGTATTCTTTGAAGGTAGCGAAAACTATGATATAGTAGGTGGATATCATCAGGGGAATGTAACGAACCAGGACGCTACTACTGAAGGCGTCGTTGATTTAGACTTTTTCAACTGCTATTCATTTGGTAACGGAATAGAAAGTTATAAGATTGAGGATTCATCTATTGGTCAGTCGTTCGCTTTAGGTGAGAGAACGATACTGGTTTCAGCTCAAGACTTTAAGCGGGCAGACCGCTTTGCCGACATCACATACAGTGGCGTTTATAACGACGAAAGCAACGTCAATAAACTCAACGAGTTCAACCTAGGGCTCCTAAATTTTAAAACTTTAGAAGACGTATATGGCCCCGTTCAAAAAATGGTGGCTCGCGAAACGGACATATTAGTGTTGCAGGAAGACCGTATCTCTTATGTGCTTACGAATAAAGATGCAATTACCGATGCTGAGGGCGGTAACATTCTAACTGCGGCTCCTTTGATATTGGGCCAGCAGGTCGCTAGGGTAGAGGAATACGGAATCTCAGCTAACCCTGAAAGCTACGCTGAGTTCGGTATGGATAAATACTTTACTGACGCTAAGCGTGGTGCTGTCATTCAGTTGCGTGGCTCTAGCTTCAGTAACGAGCAGCTCTCCGTAGTTTCTCAAGAGGGTATGCGCAGCTACTTTAGGGATTTATTTAACGCTAACTTCAATACACAAAAGCTGGGTGGCTACGACCCATATATGGACGAGTATGTGGTATCGTCAAATGAGAACAAGCTTCCTGTTGAGGCGGCCTGTGTGAATTGCGATATATCTCAAACATTTAACGTTTTCCCCAATAGCTTAGGCGAGACGTTTTGTGTAAACCTAGGCGCGGCAGTGGGAGACGTAACTTTAAGTTGGGGCACCCCTATCTTGAGTCCAAGCGCTAGCTTTGATGTTGTCGCTACTTATAACGGAACGAGCTTTTCTGCTACACAGCAGAATCAATCGGGAACGCTTATCTTCAATAAATCTACTATAAACCCCAATACGGTAGAAATAACTATTACAGCTAACGGAGGCCAGGTAGGAAACTTACAGCTCGGCGTGTCTTGCCCGAAGGAAAACGAATTAAAAATCGTTATGGTGTGCCTAACGTTAGATTGGCAGAACGGAAATACGATACACAATGAATTTAATTTTACTGAAGGAAGCTACAACAGCCCCCTATACCAATCTTTTGTAAGTTTTTCTAGCGGTGACAACCCTGTTGTTTCCGAGTATCAAATGTTGACTGGCAGTCAAGGCGTTGGTGTTTTTCCTACTAACGGCTCTACGGTTTACGTCCAGTCTAATAAGCTTTCCAGCGACACATTCCAATACAACCCCGTTAATAACGCCAACAGGCTACGTTATTTAAGGAGCTCTAACTTGTATGAAAATACCGCGTCTGGAATATCTAATCTTTTATCTGCTGGACCAACAACTTTAGACGTTACCCCAGGCACTACTGGCGCTTCTCTGTATTCAGGAAGCTTTACGTTGCCTAATAATCTTGACGAGTACCTGTATTTAATATATGATTACAGGGAAGCACAGCCCGCTAAGCTTTGTTTCGGCTCTTCTGCTGGCCAGGCTTGTTGCGCCTGTAGCGCCCCTTCTTCGTTCTACTTAAACGGAGATAACTTAATGTCTTCTACTTCGGTATATACGGATGAGGGTTTGTCTTTGCTCGCGCCCGACCAGTTTTATCAATCTACGGTTAACGGAAACTCTGTAGTTCGTGAACAGTCGGGAGGTGTTCTTTTACCTACTGTTTCTTGCGCTGCTTGTGATAGAAAATGTACCGACGCTAAGCCATTACCTATAGCGGGGACAACTTTGTCTAATCAACAGATTTATGAAGTTAGTTATGATTTGGCTACAGGCACAGGCGTGGTAGCAATTCGTTTTACCCCTGGAGCCCCCTCTGGTATTTTTGCTACATACAACAACCAAACCACGAGTGTTTCTAGCGCTACTACAATAACCTCAGGAAACAATCCATCTTCTTCTTATTTCGAAGGTCCATATTACGGTGACGACACAATATGTACCCCCGCGAGTGGTGTGTTTCCAATTTATAAATGGGATGAAGTTGATGAAAATTTTGAAGATAGCGAAACTACCGATTCTATTAATATAGTCTCTGCCGATTTGGCAAGCCTTACTAGCGGAGGAGCGGGCAAATATGTTCTTTACGTTTCTAAACCGACAGCTGCTCCTTCTACCTTAGACCTTCGTATAATAAGTGCTTGTCCACCAGCATCAGCGGCCCCCAACTGGTCAGTCGATGTAGACTGCCCTCGTATCCTCACTGGATTTTCTGCTAGCGTTATGGTAAATGAATCTGGAAACGTATGTTCCGAGCCTATAAACCAGACTTTATATAACCTCCCCGTCCTGTCCCCTAATTTATTTGGCATTCCTGAAGTACGCGATTGGGTGTTTAAAGATGAGCTAGGTCAGTCATTGGCGGATGATGGATACTATAATATAGAGGACTTGGGTGGGTTGTGTTTATACATTCACGTTGTAGGTGGAGTTATCGTAGAAAAAACAAGCTAATGGCTGAGACACTAACATATTCCCCTGACGTAAAAGGGTGGCCTTCGTTCTACTCGTATATCCCCGAGTGGATGGCTGGTATGAATAACTACTTTTATTCTTTTAAAGGCGGTAATTTATATAGGCACAACACCAACGAAATCCGCAATCAGTATTACGGGGTAAACTATTCGTCTCAGATGACTAGTATCTTTAACGATAACCCTACGGACAATACTTTGTGGAAGACGATGGAGTTGGAGTCGGACCAAGCGTGGGAGATTGAGCTGGAGACGGACATTCAAAACGGGTATATCGATGAAGCGTGGTTTGAAAAGAAAGAGGCTGTGTTTTTTGCCTTCGTTCGCAACCCTGACGGAGAGAACGGAGAGCCCGCCTTAACCATCGACCCTTCGCAGTATGTCCTTCGCTCGGTCAACGGCATCGGCTCTAATGCCACTGTGGCGGCTGGAGTCATCAACTTTGGTTTCCCCATAAGCAGTATCTTATCTATTGGAGATATCTTGTATACGATTGACCCTAATAATCCAGGCGTCCCTATTGTAGTGGGTCCCGTCACCGCGTTCTCAGCCGATAGGACTGAGGTCAGCTTTACGTTGTCGGCGGGGGGAACGAATCCGCAAGCCGCTTGGTATATGATGGGCGTAAAGAACGCACAGGCAGAGTCCCACGGTGTACTCGGACACTACTGCAAGTTTATCGCGACCAACTCATCGACTATCGCTACGGAACTTTTCGTAGTAGAAAGCCAGATGATGAAATCGTATCCTTGATTCTAATTATCTTTGACTAAACATAAATCGTATGGCATTTGTAACAGCAGCACTACAGTTAGCTTCGGCGGGCGTAAGTACGTACCAAGCCATTGAGGCTAACCGTCGTATTAAAGACGCTCAGAAAGCAGCTCAGAAGGCGACGCGTGAGGCGAAACGCCTCACCGAGATTAACCCTATGCAGGAGCTTTCTGTCCCTACAGAAGCCTATATGCAGGCACGAGAGAGCCAGCAGCGATTGATGGCCCAACAGGTGCAGGCGGCACAGGAAGCTGACCCGAGGGGAGCGGCACGTAGCGCGGGAGTCGCTGTCGGAGGTAGCCTCGCTTTAGAAGACCAGTTACGGTCGGCTCAGGAAATGATGCAATACAGAAGGGATATAGCTGTAAAGGGCCAGGACGTAGCTAATATAGATGCTCGGCGAGGCATCGCGGAGGCGGAGGCTTCTGGGTCTCAGCAAGCTGCTGCTGACTCACAAGAAGCGATGGCTGAGGCTATCACCTCGGGGGCTGAGATGCTGGCTGGTGCGGGCGCTACGATTGATGCGGGAAGGGCGCTTTACAAGCAGAGCAGGGGAACTAAGATGATTGGAAAACAACTTCAGGGTGACGGTCGAGAGCAGTTCCTAGCGCAAACCACTCCTATTTTACAGCAACAGATGGTTGGTATGACAGCTGGTCAACGTGAACAGTTCGCTCGGCAATATGGTCTTGACTTAGATGCTATGCAAACCGCTTTAGGAGACGGTGGTAACTTCGGTGATTTCTTTGGCTCACTTGGCGGCCTCACTCAGCAAGAGCTTCTTACTCAAGGGCTAACCATTGACCAGCTTAAAGCTTTTAATCGAGGAACTTTCCTTACTCCTCAATCCGCTGGTGTGGCTGGGGTAACAGGTAACGCTATGCCTTTTCAAAGTTCGTATAATCAATTTGATATTCGTCAACGTAACCCTGATTTGATACAGATATGAGCTACTATAAGTACGCAAAGAGAGACGAGAAGAGCAGGGTAGACTGGGGTGCTATCACTACTAACCTTGTTGATACGCTCAGGGAGCAGGAGGCTGAACGCGAGAAACAACGTGAGGAGATTGATGCTTCGTCTCGGGCTACAGGAGATATCTTGTCCGATGCTCCGCAGGGGGAAAACAAAGCGGCCAATGAATGGATTCTAAACGCTTCGTCTGATGCCTCTCAGTACTTAATGTCTCAGAACCGACTGCTCAAGTCTGGTCTCCTTGACCCTAGAGACTTTACTGTCAATCGACAGAACGTAGAGGATAGCTTCAAGGCTTTGCAAGACGTATCTAAAAATGCTCAACAGTATTACAAGGAGACAATGGACCGCATTGAGAACAATGAGTCTATCGTCGGTATGGAGGGGGCAGTACAGGAGCAGCTCAATAAGTTTCAGAACTGGTCTAAGACACAGGCGTTTGTAAATCCTACCAACGGAAAGATTAGCATAGGTATGCTTAATGAAGATGGTGGTCTCTCTAAAAACGCTTCCGAGTTTAGCAGCATTGAAGGTATTACCAATCGTATGCGCTCTCGTTATGACAGGTATGATTACTCACCAGACCTGCAAAGTTGGATAGACGGTGTGGGTAAAGACGTAAGGGTAGTTCGTAAAAAAGGTGTACTAACCCTTTCTGACGCTAGTCAAGACGCTGGATTCCAAACAGCGCTTGATGAGCAAGTGGGAGCTCTTGTTGATAGCAATCCCATTCGTGTTGTAAGTATACTAGAGGAGCTTGGACTTATCGATGGCTATGACATTGACGGGGAAAAGACTACGCAGGAAGGCGACAAGTTCAATGTAGCTATGAAGAATCAGAACGACGGCATTGTTATGCCAGAAGTCACTGATGATATGAAAGCCAAGGCTCGTGAGTTCTTAAGTGGACAGATGCTTAATATGCTTGACAAGGAGCAGACACCTATGCCAGAGGACAGGGCCGCACAAGCCTTTAATAGGGTACGAAGTGCGGGTGCTAAAGATGACGCTGCTGTATTGGATGCGGTAGGGCTTTTGTACTCGGGTAGTAAAAATGATATTGACTCTGCCGTTAAGTCACTTGCTGGTTTGAACCCTAATATTCAAAGTATACAGCGAACTAATAGAGGAGTTACGGTTATTTACAAAAATGGCGACGCGTCAGACCTGCCGTTCTATAAAACAGATGGCGACGGAAACGTTATAGCAACTCCTGAGCTTTTGATAGACGGTAGAAACTGGACTACTGGCGCCGCTGGTTTAATTACTGGGATTACAGAGAAGAATTACAATAAGATAGCTGAGGAATCTAGCTGGAATCCTATGTACGATGAATTTACCGTAGCTAAAGTTTTCGAGCCTTATGATGAATCGGAAGCAACGTTTGGCTTCTCCTATGGAACTACTGCTAAGGACCCGCTGAAAGCTGTTCAAGACATAAAGGCTGGCGTTACTGCTGAGCTCTTTGCGTCTGATGACGAAGATACCGTAGCCAACAGTGTCAGTGAGGTGGTCAGCAAGTTAGGGTTTAATGTAGAGGGTGTTGGTGTTATTCGTGATGTGATAAAGGTTACAAACCCCGTTACAGGGGAATCGGTAGAGATTAGAACTTCGGATAGCGAAACCGCTAAAAACAACTTATTGTCATTCATAAATAGCCAGGTAGCGACAGCAGAGGATATAATGAGAGTAAATTTGCAGTCAGGAGGAGCGGGAACTATAGACTACGGCAACCTATAATTAACTAAGAGATGAACGAACAGGTAATTGACGACTTATATGCGCGAGCCTTACAGAGTGGTTACAAGAAAGGACGTGCTGATTTCGTTCAATTGATACAATCAAATGAAGATGTATTCAATGATATGTATCAGTATGTTCAGTCTAAGGGATATGCTAAAGACGCTCAAAGTTTCTCCTCACTTGTAGGAAAGCGAACCGCCCCCACTGTAAAAAAAAAAGTTACGGCATCCGTATCGGAGCCTGGTTCTTTGGTCTCACCAGAGCCTGAAGTTCCTGTTGAGACAGCTATTGCCCCAGCGACTGAAGCTGCTGAACCAGCGACTACCCTAACGGGAGCGGCTGACCCTGACTTTTTTGAGGAGCGTATGGAAATGATTTCGCCTCAACTTATCGACCGAGGCGATGAGGACGAAGTGGCTCAAGAGCTTACCGATGTGTTTAAGCCTTACGGATTTGAGGTTGAGCCCGCTGGTATAGGAGATGCTATAAAGGTAACCGCAGGCAATGGGAAGTCTATTGAGGTTGACCTTGACCCATTTGAGATGCCTAAGATTCTAAGCCCCTTTGGCCTAGACTTCAATACCGAAACCGAGACCGCTGAAGCAAAAAAGCTACAAGACTTTTTAAGGGAAAACAGGCAGGAAGGATTAGACGCTCCCCGCAGGTTTGTAACCAATAAGCAACGAGACGATGAGGTAAAGCGCATTAATCAAAAGCAAAAAGAAATAAACCGCTCCGCTCAAGACTACCTTAAAAGAAAACTAGAATTTCAAAATAAATACCCTCAGTTTTTAACCTATGACCCAGAGTATATAAAAAACAACCCCGAGGAGTACCAGAGGTTTTTGAATGATAGAGACAGCCTCGAAAAAGAACGAGAGTTTCTAGTTGAAATAGACCAAAAGGCAAAAGAAGAAGGGGCTCAGCTAGATAGGCTAGCGGGAGAGTATACTGAGATGTTAGCCCAAAGAGGTTACTGGAGTGGAGGTGTGTTTAGAAATGAATTTATTCAAGGCATCGCTGAAATTGTGGCTGGCGCAAAGGACTTTGCTTTAGATACAGCCTACGACCCTAAGTTTCTTATGGAGACTGACCCCGAGTTCTTTAGGGATAACTACCTAAAAGAAGCTGCGGACAAGGGCTATGACGTTCCGTCTGCGTCTGATATGACGGTTGATGAATTTAAAGCTTGGATGAAAACCGACAAGGGTATCCCAGCAAAGGAAAGCATAGCTATACAGACTAGTATAGTAGACACTAAGCTCAAGAGGCGCAAGCGCGGAGAACCAATTGATTACGAAGAAGCCTTAAACGCATACTCTCAATACGCTACCTCTAAAAATATGGAGGTAACGGACGGCGAGCTTGCCGCTTTACGTCGCGGGCTTGACTTCTTGAAAGACCCCGAGTCTACTCCCGAAGCCGCAGACTTGATGTACGAGTCGTTTTGGGGCGGCGCTTTGTTAGGCGTTACTCGTTCGCTTCCAGCTATACTAGTCCCAGGTGGCTTTATTACTCGTACAGCGGCTATGTACTCTCAAATAAGCAGCGCCTTAGAGCAAGAGATGGCTAAAGACCCTGACTTTCGGGATATATCTGAAGCTGAGAGGTTTCGATTGAAATTAGCTATTGGCTCTGCGTCTTCGGTTTTAGAATCCTTGGGTGTTAGGAATGTTCTAAAGCAAAAGGGGTTGCTTACAGGAATCCTTATGAAGGCTTTGAAAAAAACTCCTGCAAATGTCAAGGGTAAGGCTTTCAATGAAGTCGTTATGCGCGAAATTAATAGCGCTATTGGTCGAGGAGCGTTGGTTGTAACAAGCGCGGGCTTAGCTGAGTTTGAAACAGGGTTTTTGCAAGAGGGTGTAGACATCGGGTTTAAAAATGTCTACAACGAGATGAAGGGTAGAGATATGTTTGAAACCCCAGAAGGGGCTAGAGACATATTTGGTCGGATGCTTTATGCGGGAGCTCAAGAGGCTGTGGGTGGTTTTGTACTGGGAACTCCTGGGGCTATCAGCGCAGCGCGAAGGAGCTATGACTTTACGGCTGTCGATGACGCGACGTTTGAGATGTTTGAAAACGTAAGCTCCCAAACAGCTCGTGGCGAGCTGACTTACCGCCATATGTTTTATACAAACCTCCAGGCTAGGATTAACCGAGGCGAGATAAGCAAGGCGGATGCACAGCAAGAGATGGACAACCTCGATGAGGTAATCGCCGTCAACCGAGATATCCCGTCCGACTTAACGGTAAGCCAGAAGAAGAAGGCTTTAGGGATATTACTTAGGAAGAAAGACTTACAGGAACAAATTGAAGGGAAAGACCCTATCCTTGTTAAACGCCAGCAAGAAGAACTGAACAGCCTTAACAGGGAACTAGACCAGATACTATACGGAACACCAGAAACAGATGCCATTCAAGAGCAAGGCCCAGAGAGCGTGGATGCACCAGAACCTACCAGAGATAGCGAAGCGGTGGGAGAAGGAGTACCCGACATCGGAGAACCTACCACAGAGGTTGAAGCCCAAGACGACGTTACGGATGAAGCTCCAGCGCCGACGACGGAAGTCGCGGTAGACGAGGCGCCGACGGAGAAGCAACAAAAAGGATTGCAAAGGAGGATTGACAGGAGTAAAAAGGATTTTGCTGCCGCTACAAGTCTTGAAGAAAAAGCTAAAGCCCTTGTTAGGTACCTTAATAGCGTCTCTAACTCCAAGGGTATTGCAAGTGAAGAGGATGCGGCTTGGTACGAAGCGAATAAAGCTGAGCTAGAAGCTGAGGGATTTGTATTTGATGATATAGGTGATGAACTAGCTGATGGAAAGCCTGCTGACATCCGCAACGAAGAAACTAGCGATGCTGTTCCTAAAGGGAAAATAATTATAAAGGCTGTAGTCAAACCAGGGCGGGTGGTAGACGGGAAGGCAGTCAGCCGACCTACCTACGACGTAATTAGAGGAACAGGAACAACGGCTGCAAGGGATGCCTTAGTTGCTGAATTAAAGGCTTTGGAGGATGAACTAACTACAGATAATTTTAATGAAATATCTCCTAAGCTAAAAGCCGCAAGAAAGGCTTTGAAGGATTACGATGATGCTAATTTCCCTTCATCTAAATCTGTTGCCGCCCCTAAGAAATCAGCCCCTAAGAAAACTGTGTCGGAGCCGACACAAGAGGTGACGGAGGAAGTCGCGGTAGAAGAAACCGTTCCCGTAGAGGTAGAACCTGTAACCGCTCAAAGCGCGAGATATGCTCAGCTAATCGAGGACACCCCCGATAGTGTAGTTGAGCTGTTCGAGAATTGGACAAAGAGCCTTTTCTCCCCTGAAATTGAAGCTATTGAAAATAAAGAACCATCTAACAGAACTCGCTCTGAAAGTGCTAAGCTTGCCGCTGTAACCCGTCGAATGAAGAAAGCTTTGGCAGCAGCAGAGGCGGCGGGTCTAGATAACTCAGCTCAGATAGAGTTGGAGAGGGCTGTTAGGGAGCGGCTTGAAACCCAAGAAGCTGCGGCTGTAGTAGCTGAAAATGTGTCGGAGCCGACACAAGAGGTGACCGAAGAAGAGCAGGTAGATATTGACGAGTTTTTTGGAGAACAAGACATAGAAGGCGTAGAGAAGGTCTCTGAGAACCTCGTTATCAACCGCAAGCAAAAAGCTCCCACAGCTGACCCCAAGTCACAGCGGCGAATGAATCGAGTTCGTCAGATGTCGGTCAAGGCAGCGGCGTCCATAAGGAAGATAGCTCCCGAAGTAAAAATCCTTATTCACGAAAGCCCTGAAGAATATCAGAGATTTGCAGGGGAGCAAACGGCAGGGAATTACAACCCCAAGACTAAAACGATTCATATCAACCTCGGCAAAGCGAATCTGTATACGGCGCCTCACGAAGTATTTCACGCTTTGCTTTTGCAAACCATAAGCACTGATTCCGAAGCTTTAACGGTTTCACGCAAGATGCTCGAGTCGGTACGTAAAGTTGTCGACCCCAATAGCCAAATGGCTAAGGACATAGATGAGTTCGTTGCTCGCTACGGAGACGCTCCTACCATACAGGACGAAGAGTACCTTGCGCAGCTAACGGGCATCCTTACTGCTGAATATCGTACGCTCAATAAGCCAGCAAAGAACGCCGTTAAGGATTTTTTACGAAAGCTGGCAAAGATGCTCGGGCTAGAGAAATACTTAGGCCCTGAGTTTCTGAAGACGGACGAGCAGGTCATCGACCTTTTGAATACCATCTCTCGGAGGATGTCTGAAGGAGAGTATATCGAGGCAGCTGACGTGCAGGCTATGGGTGATATCCTGTCTGAAGCTACTCCCGCTGAGCAGGCTCAAGCACAGCGTGAAGTTAGAGACTTCAAACGTAAGGAGAGGGAGAGGAAAGCCACTGAGGAAAACCTTTTAAATAGGAGTCAGGAATACGTTCAAGACTTTGATGAGTTAGAAAGGCTCAACAATGAAGGCGTTATGTTTCACTTTGGCCCAGTCGATATCCAAGAAGTGATGCCTGAAAAACTTAGGCTAATGGTTTCAGGATATGGTATCTACTTTATAGACAAAGCCGAAAGCCCTACAACATATTCTTTGTACGCGAGTCGATATGGAAAAAGGGTTACCCTTGTTGATGGAAATGGTATGAATTTAGTTGACTCTGGCTCTAAGATTAGCAAAGAAGAGTTTACCACTCTTATGGACACTTTCAACAAAGAGGTTGCTGCTTTGGACGAGGTGAGCCCTGAGATAACCGAGTTGTCTGATTACTTAAACGAGTTAGACTTGGACCTCCAAGGAGCCAATCCTACTTGGTACGAGATGTTAACCACTATGTCTCCTGACTTACTGCCTTCTGATAGTGATTTCTTTTTGGGCGGAGTGATTGATAAAGCTTACAACTATACTAATCCTCAGAAGATGTTCATTGCTGAGGTAACGGCTAAAGCTTTGGGGTATGACGGGGCTACAAGTATAATAGGTAAGGGTAGCATTGAAGAACACAGTGTCGTTAACGTATGGAACTTCGACAAGGTAAATAAAAATATCATCTCTGACGAGGCAGTTACACCACGTATGCAGGTGGTTCCTCGCCAGCAGGTAGCTGATGCAGCTACATCTATACAGGAATCTCTGAAGTTTGCAGATAAGAGTTCATTCCCCAACAAGCTTGAGTTTAAGCGAGCTTTACAGGAGCGCTTTGATAACGAGGTGTACCCTCTCATTAAGGAGCGCTATGGAGTAAAGGACAACCGCTCCAATACCGACCAAGGTCTCAAAGACTATCTCGTTGATGCGTATCTCAACGAGACGCTCACCGCTATCGAAGCGTATCCCGACGCTTTGGGATGGTATGACGCTCGTATCACAGGTGCTATGTCGTTGATGGAGAAGCTGCACCCTGAGCTCGCTACCGATAAAGACGCTGCATCTACCTTTAAGATTGCATTGGCTATTACATCGAACGGAAACAAGGTATACGACAACTTCGTAGAAGCCAATCGTCAGTATGAATACTTTAAGGAAAACGGTAAGTTCGATGACACTTACTCTATTGGAGACCAGAGGGCGGGGATACTCTCTACACTAGCCTTTACCAACAAGGCGTTGGAGTCGATGTCTATGGCGGACTTCACAGCGTTTCTTACTACCAAATACAGGGCGGGCGATTTGAAGTATATGAAGGACGGCAAGAAGACCCCGCTCCTTCCAGGATTCGCTGTTGATGAAGAGGTTTACGGAGCATCTATCTTTGGTCCTAAGATTGGTAATGGGTTCTTTATGAATCTATATGGCGAGTTCAACCAGCTCACTATGGATAGGTGGTTTATGCGTCAGTTCGGTCGATTGACGGGAACCCTCATTGATTATGACCAGAAGAAGGTAGACGCGGGAACCAAGCGTTTGAACCGAGCTATCAAAGCTTTGGCTAAACGCAACGCTGCTAAGCTATCTGAGATGATTCCTGGATGGGATAAGATGTCCGCTGAAGAGCTGTCAAGTAAGATTCAGAAGGCTAGTATGGACCTCAAGAAGAGGGCTACCTTCAAGTCTAACCCTAAGCTCGACGAGGTACGTAAGGCTGGAAATAACTTGAGCAAGCAAGTAAGCGCTGAAGTTGAAGCTCCTCGTAACAGCTCACAGCGTAAGTTTATCAACGAGGTCTTTACTGAGTTGCAGGCTAAGCTCAAGAACGATTACGATATTGACATTACGATTGCAGATTTGCAGGCGGTAAACTGGTATCCAGAGAAGGCTTTATATCAAACATTTAAAGCTGACCAAAGTACGAAGACAGGGAAAGTCGAGACCAGTGACAATGAGCAGCCCGACTATGAGAGTGCTGCCAAGAAATTAGTAGAAGAACAGGGCGTATCTAAAAAAGAAATTAAAGAAGATGAAGCAAGACGAAGTAAACAGCTTGAGCGAAACACCGCCAATCGAGAAGCTATCGAGCAAAGAGCAGGGGAGCTTAATAAAGATGATATCGAGGCTTCCGAAGTCAAGCGTCTCAAAGACAAAATAATATCCGTCAAAGAAGACGTCACTTCGTCGGGCCTTGAAGAAGGCGTAGCCCCTCGCCAGCAACTGAGTGATATCGCTACTCCGCTTCCGCGTCAGCAGAAGTCGGTACGTGAGGTGGTGCAGCAGGCGAGAGACAATAACTTCAAGGACGCAGCAACCAAAGACTTCCTCAAGCGCAAGGGTGTGCCAACAGCAGACATAGACAAGGCTATCAAGACCTTGGACGAGGTATACGCCCGAGTGATGAAGGAGATTGACGGCGTCATCACTAAGTCTCAGAAGCGCGGTGTCGACTTCGACACACAACTGAAGAACGCGCTGGCTTACCTACAAGGCACTAAGCTCTACGAGGATACCACGGATATCCACAGAGAGAAGTTGATGCGTGAGGTACGCGCTAAATTCGATAAGAAAGAAAAGCGAGCACCGTCAGCGAAGCGTATCCTTGGAAACATTAAAGACGTCAAGAAGGTGACGCTAAAGGAGAAGGAGGCGCTCAAGATGCAGCTGAGGCTCGTAGCTAAGACCGCTAAAACCACAGCGAGAGCTTTGGTGGTAGCGAGCAATGAACTGACTAAGTCACTGAAGGAGATGGTCAAGGGTGGTGTCATCACTGCCAATCAGATGAGCTCTGTCCTGCGTCGGTTCAGCCGAGTGGACCTGTTCAACCCCGCCAGCATCGATAGCTTCTTGGACTATATGGCTAAGATATTCGCCGATGCTGAGTACGGAGCGAAGATTGCTAGAATCAAGAAGCTGCTTCCTCGAGCCAAGAAGAATATAAAGTCTAAGATTGGCGTTGCCGACGTGCTCGGTGACACCCTCACTAAGCTCTTCAATGTCAACCCTACGTTGATACCGATGGAGATGCTTGAGGACTATCAAAATCTCCTTGAGATGATGGGTGCTGCGAAGAAGGTGCTCCCACTTGCAGACATCAACGATGTAACGGAGGTAGCTAATAAGCTGCTTAACGCGGTATACGAAGAGGTATCGATGGCCGAGGACTTGGCCGAGGTATTTGCGAACTACGAGAATAAAGTCATCAAGGACGGCAAGGTAGACTACGCAGCTACCGTTCGCGCTATGATAGCTGACGAGACCATATCAGAGGCGGAAGCCACTGTAATGATTAAGTACAAGTCCCGTATCGTAGAGTCTACCACGAAAGAACCTAAGACCGAGGAGGAGCTAGCCGAGGAAAGGGCTGAGCTTATGTCGGCGGTTGATGCGGCCAAGGTCAACGTCTCGCGTCTCGTTATGGACGAGGAACGAACCTTAGCTCGTCAGCTCGCCAAGCTGATGCGTACCGAGGCTATCGAGAGGCTCAGCAACCAGCAGCTAGAGACGCTGCTAGCCGTCATCGACAACATCAACAACGGCTTCGTAACCCACGCGGCCAATAGGTTGTATGTAAATATGAACGCTTTAAACAATGATAATCAATTGGCAGACTCTTTACAGGAAGCTGACCCGTTATCTATATCAAAGTTTGTAGCCAAGATAAAAGGTGGCATTACTCAGAATAATAAATTCTTTGAAGCTATCAAGAGACGGCCATTGGCATATATAGATTCATTGTTCGGAGACTTCAAAACTAACCGTATATACAACTCTGTATTTAGGCCATTGGCAAAAGCTTTTGACTCTATGAATGTAGAGATTCAAAGAATCGAGGAGCGGTTAGATAATGCAGAAAATGCAGTAAGAAAGTCTTTTAAACGCAATCCAAATAAAGTTCGCTTGTCATCGTACAAGAGGATGACGTATATGTTACAGCGTGAGTTTGAAGCTAATCCTGATAACGGACAGGTAAACCCAGCTGCTGACTTCATCCGAGCTACCATTGACCATATCAATGAAGGGAAGTCTTTCTTCAAGGGCAGAGACGCAGAGATGCTTCAGCAAATACTTGACGACTTCGGTGTAAGTGTTAAGGACGCGGACGGAAATGAAGTTATACAGATTGACTCTCAGAAGCTGTACGACTCATTCAATAAAGCAGAGCGCAATGCGATTGTAGTAGCAGAAGACATAAACAAGTCTCTTGCAAGCAAAGCTTCATTTACAGCAGCAGTAATTCAAGGTAGAAGAGCCGATATATTAAACCAGTACGCACACCATAACGTACTGAGTAGTAGCGAGCAAGCTGACAAGTCAACAAGTATATCAGAAATTCAGAAATACAACCAGTCACTTCGGGCCTCTACCAAAGCTAAGAATTCAATTGAGCGTACGGGAGCCGTAACTCCATTGAACTTTGATGTGTTAACGTCGGTGTCGCGAGGCGCTAAAATGATGCTAACAGACTTCTACCTTACAGACCCTGTACGCACATCACGAAAGACCATATCGAATACGCGTAAAGTTTTAGAGGAAAGGGGCAACGCAACAAAGCAGGACAAAGAAATATTAAACGCAATTGACCAAGCCCTTGAACTTGCCCTTGACGACGTCTTAACCAAGACTTTCACGCAGGGAACTATGGTAGACAACATCATTCAGTACATATCGAAGACGGGCTACCGAGTAGTTTTGGCCTCAGTGAGTCGTTTTGGAGCGGAAGGGTTGAGTAATAGTGGATTTGTATCCTTGTTTGCTCCGAAACAAATGGCGTTGGGTTTGTCGAAAGAGAATATGAAACTGTCCATTGGTAGTGGGGGAACCGCAGTAGATATTCTGTCTGCTCTAGGTAGCACACAAATTTCTAGGTTATTTCCTGACCAGATGCTGTCTGGACGTATGATTGACACTTCAGTTCTTGGGGAAAAGTCTGGAGATAAAGGGGGTAGAGCTTATGGCGAGGTAGCCAACAAGATGTTGCAGATATATAATGGAGTAGTAAAACCTGGGAAAGAGGGTGTCGAGAGGGTGGCTGATGGATTAATATCTACCCCAGATAAAGCCGTTATCCGACCGCTATGGTTTGGGTCTTTTGAATATAAGTTCGAGGAACTTACAAAGAAGAAACCAGATATGGACAAGATAGCCGCAAACGATGAGGCTTATATGGATGCTAATCAAAAAGCCCTAGACGAAGCTACTGACTATGCGGACCAGATGACGACATTTGCTGGAGCCGCCGACAATCCATTCAAAGGTCTTCTTAAAGGCAAGTACCCGTCAAGCGTGAAGCAGTCGGCTATGCTTCAAGCGTTTAACATATCTAACAGCTTTATGACCCGCTTCTTGATATATGAATTTATATCAGCTCAAATAGGAACGTACGCTATGATGGGTAGGGGTATGATTTCTAAACGTCAAGGTGCGGCACTCCTCGGAGCCGTTACCACCCGTATGGTAGTGTATACTTTGTTAACCACTTTATTTGCTCAGATATTTAAGCAAGCGTTTGGATTGGGTGATGAGGAAGAAGAGAAAGACATAGAGAAGCAGTTCGGTCAGGCACTGGCCTCTACTGCCGTCAGCCTTATAGTAGGCCGAGACTTCGGTAACATAGTGAAGGGTCTCCTTAACTACGGGGTGGAGAACCTCAACGAAGAGTTCCTAGACGAGCTACGTGACGGAGACTACGACCCGTACCGAGACGCTATCGCGTACACCTTTGTTCCGCCAGACAAGGAGTACAAGTCCAACACGCTAGCGGATTACATACGTAACCTGATGGGTCCGTTCGGCCCCTTCTATAAGATGGCGGAGTTCGGTGTGAAGACGCTTAGCGCCGACGAGAAGAAAGACCCAGCGGCACGTATACGTCAGCAGCGAGAGCTCAATGAACGACTCCCGCTCGAGTTACTCGGAAACTTAGGATTGATTCCTCTGTACCGCGATATCAGGGCGCTCTTACTAGCCGATATCTACAAGGGTATGGGCAAGGAGAAGAAAGGAAGCAGTACAGGTATGACTAAGGCTGAAAAGGCTCAGATGAAGGAATACTTCCCTGAACTATACAAGATGCAGATGCAGATGGAAGAAGATATGAAGAACCCTGAGCTCGAGAAATTCGAAAAAGAGATGAAGCTACTTGAAAAGCAGCTTGAAGAATCCCTAAAGCAGCGCTGATAGTAAATGGAGGAGGCCCCAGAAAAGGACTGCGTTAAGAACCAAAACCAACAAGAGATTATGTGTTTGTTTTCTCATAGCAGCATATCTGTGATGTCCTTACCCATCGATATGTGAAGGTACGATACTTCTTTTCGCTTGGTTTTTCCCCTGTCCCAATGCGTCTTTACGGGCAGCGTTTTAAATGACCACGATAAAGCGTCGCTTTTTTTAATGTGGTCTAAATCAAAAGCCCATACCCCTTTGGGGGTGGAGTTTAAGTAGATAGGACGAGTGCCGTTCTTTCCTGATTCCCGAAGCAGTCGGTCCCATTTGCTACGCTCTATCATAAGGTCGTCATAGTGTCGGCGCCGACACTTTAACTCTATCTGCATATTGAGGTCCTCGCTAAAGCAATCGTAGGTGCTATTGCTTTTTTTGTATGATAGTAAGTCTGGGATTAACTTGTCGCGAAGAACTTTATAAAGGTCTTTCTCATTTATGTATCTCATCCTCTGTTGAATCTCCTAAATCGATAAGACGTTGATTCAGTATTTTAACGGTGGACCTTAACGATACATAGTCCTCATCCACAAAGCTTTCATAAATTTCGTCAACAAGGTCGTGGAGTTCACCAACTACATAATTTATGTGGTTGATTTTTCTAACTGTTTCCACGTCCCATTTGCTCATCTATCTAAGTAGTATTTTGGCCTCTTCAGGGTTAACGCTTTTAATAGCTTGATATATTTTCCTTGATTTCTTGTGGACCTCTTCTATTTCTTTCTTTAAAGAATCGGCCCCAAGCTCAGTATACATAAAGCAATCTATCTTTAAAAGCGCGTCCACCTTCTGTCTGTCCGTCCACGTTTTAAACCCTAAAATCTTGTCAATGTCGTTTACGTTATAACTCATTGATTAATTGAATTAATTTAGATTGTAATTTTTCTTCTTTACCCTCAGGAACTCGGCTCTTAAGGATAAAAAAAAGTTTCGAAAATCTACCGCCATTGCTTTCATAAGTATCTACAGTAGTTTTTAATTCCTTTAACTGCAAAGATAATGTATCTACAGAATCCCGTAATTCATAAATATATTCCCTGAGCTCTTTAGCTCCCATATCGTAGACAACATCATACTCTACGCTGTGTGATTTTTTTACTCTGGAGTATATTTTTCGCAGTTCAGGAAGTTGCCCTAGCAAATCATTGGCAATTCGCAAATAGTGCAATACGGTACAATGAGTTTTATTTATCGAGCGCGAGATAAGAGTGCATCCGTAGCCCCTTTCTTTTAAAATTAAGGAGTAAATCATACGAGCATCCACATATTTTCTCGCCCTGGTATTCTCCATTATATCCAACCCGAACTCAATCCCTATGGTTTTTTTCAGCTTCGCTGATTCTGTATCAAATCGGAATGTGCTCATTCGATAGTATTTTATCTAAGTAATTATCTGAATCCACCTTTCTAATATCAATCATCACCACCCATTCAGGCTCTTCCTTTATGTACTCTACCTCTAAAAAAGTTGCTTCGCCTTCCCTGTTATGAATAACCAATCCTGCCTGTTGCGGAAACAGGTTTCTAATGGGCAAGAACACAACGGAGTCTTCGAGCTTCACCCATATATTCATTGCCTCTGAGATAGTAAACAGGCTCTTTATGCTTTCAAGGAATCCATCCTCGGCCACGAATACCGCTTCGCTATCCTCTGTATACTTCTGTTTTAAATCCATAGCCCTCTAGTTCGTTTAATCGGTATTCCTGCAAGCGAGATACCTTCCCTTTCGGGCGTTTAACTTCCGAGAATAAAACGTCAGCCCCTGGCTTCAAGGCCAGTATATCGGGGATGCCGTTCTTGTTGGTCTTCATAAGCTTCAGGACGTAGTACCCCTCAGCCTCCAGCTCCTTGATTCGATTGGATTGGATTTGTTGTTCAGTCATATTTACAAACTTAATAAATCCCTTTTGAAGTGCTTGAGCGTGTAGTCTTTCTTACGCGCCACAGCTTGGTAGATATCCTTCTCGATACCGCCCTCGGAGAACACCCAGTAGACATCGTTCTTGAGCCTGTCCTTAGTGGTCATCCTATCCCTTGACTGCCAGTAACTTGTCGCACTGAAGTCGATGTTGTAGTAGACCAAGGCGTCAGCCTTCCTTAGCGATATCCCCTCGCGACCGCTCACTATCTGAAGGGCTATGTTCTTGTCCGTCTCGTTGAACTCGTCGAGCTCCGTAGTAAGGTCATCCCCGAACACCTTCTTCAAAGCGTTGAGCTCTTCCTTGAACTTATAGAAGATACCTACCTTCTGCTTCTTGAATCGCTCGCGTATAAACTCCGCCTTGCTGTAGTCCAATACCATCGAAGCGCCGCTCTCGAACTTGACCGTTCCCGAGCATAGTTGGTGTACCTTCTGCATCAGCTTGACCGCTGTATCCGCCAGTATCACCTCCTCCTTACCCTCGACCACCTTGTCGCGCTTGAGCCGCCGCACCAGATTTTGTGTCGAGTCCGACATTTTTACGTGCAGCACGTGCTCCTTGGTGTCCACCACGAACCCCGCTTCCTTCTGCGTATACATCAGGGTGTACGGCTTGACCGCGTCTATGATGGTCTCTTTGCCTCCCGAGTAGTCATTGACCATATGTAGCCCGCGCCTCTGCTGTCGTACGTTGACGAACTCGTTGGCGAACTTATAGAAGTTCGAGTAGTAGGAGAATGGATTCCCTGGTATCCCATAGACCTGGTGGTACATAGCTGAGTAAGACTCAGGCGTTGGCGTACCTGACATAAGTATGACATACGGCCCGTACTTCGCCAGCAACGACCTTACTTGCTTGGACCGCTTGCTCGGCTTCGGGAACGCACCCATCGTGTGCGCTTCGTCACATATCACCACGTCCCAATCCCGCGCTGGTATCTTGTGGATACTCTCGTAGTTGATGACGTGGATGAAGTAGTCAGCTCCAAGCATAGCGTTGTCCGCTTCGATACTCGAGATAGCTTTCTTCTTAGTGAGGAACAATACGTTGCGGGCACCTAACTCTTCGGCAACGGACAGGCTTGTCAATGTCTTACCTGTGCGTACCTCCATCGCTAAGTAACACCACCCCGAGTCACGCATCTTAGCAACCGCTTTGTCGCGTATCTCTATTTGGTAGTCGCGGAGCTGTATCATATGTCCAGCTTAGTATTGACCTCCAGCTCGTGCGAGAACCGCATACGCATCCAGTTGCCGCTGGAGTCCCGCCCCTCCTCTGGTTTTACACCCGTTTTGTAATCGCTGTATTTGTTCAGCCACCTGTAGAATTTAATCCTTGACAGAGACTCTCGAGATTTAGGCCCGTAATCGGGGTAGTCCCTTATAAACTCCTCGTACAAGAAGTTTTTGTATACCTTGACCCCTACCTCGAGGTATTGGTTGCGCTCGCTATTCTCTACAAGCCCGCACCACTCAAGGAACTCGTGAGAAGTTTCAGTCCCTAGCCGATTTTTTTTGTTGTTTACCATAGGGCCTACCACCAATCCTTTATTGATGTACATCTGTAAGCAGGAGACCATATAGTTATCAAACTGACACCACTCGTCGTCGTCCCAGTCGCTGAACATAAGCTTCTTAAACTCGTCCTGTGGGGTAAATGTCTTCGTATAAAACTGATGTAGCTCGAGCTCCCACTTCCTGCGTTCGAAACTGTTGCCGCTACCCTTGATAGCATAGTTGGTGGTGATAGCCACCTTTGGGCTTTTATCGAACGGTATTTTGATGGCGTCCTTGTTCTTCTTCTCGAGGGTCAATCCCTCCGTCACCACTGAGAACAAACGCTCGAACTCGAAATGTTTCCTTACATCATCGAAGCAAAGTATCTGCGTATCTGCCGACACCAGCTGGTAGGCAAAAGAACGCTCGAAAGCGAAGCTCTTGCCGTCAATTACGACCATCTTCTTCATCTGCGAAAGAGCATTCATAAAGATACCCTTCCCCGTTCCTCCCTCTGGATTGTCGCTTATAACCTCGTCATTGAGTATTACTGCGGGGCAGTAGCTGAGGTTCTTGTAGCCGTGCATCATATAACCTATTGTGCTCTCCATCGAGGTAATTCGAGCTTGGTCCCCGTTGCATATATTGGATATAAATACCGTGTAGTCGCATCCTTTTATTTCGCATACTTCAAAATTCCTGTCTATTACGTGGTCTTTCCATACGTAACCATCTAGGTCAAGATAGTCAATTGGTTTGATATCTTTTCCTGAGATACGTACCGCCCGATTGCGGTAGTATAGATACGCGGTGTCCTTGGTGTCCGCGATAAAGAGTACTTCGATGGAGCTGAGGAGCGTAAGGAATTCTTCCCTAAAGTATTTCGTGTTCTCCGCGAAGTAATTGTACACCGCCATATCGTCGAGCTCAAGGAGGTGGTCAAGGATAAAGTCTTTAATCTCTTTCTCGGAAGTGTGGTCGATGAGGTTGTTGGTGACGCGTACGAAGATATAGTTCTTGCTGCCTTCAGGGCAGTACTTAAAGAACCCGTTTTCCTCCAAGAAATCTTTAAAGAGTATGTGGACTATCTTGATGACGCCCTTCTCGGATTTTTCCCAAAAGGTTTGGCTTGCCTGTTCTTTTTCTAGCGCATCGATAACGCTATCTATTTCTCCGCCCTCAATCGACAAGTCTTCTAGTTGAGAGCGGATTTCTTTTTTTGACACACCACGTCGTAGCTTGTTCTTGACTTGGTTTAACCTGTCTTCATCCTCGTAGCACTTCGTGTTGAAGTTAGCGGTCTGGCTGTACGCTGAAGCTACCGTAGCCTTTATCTCTTTTTCTTTGAAGTCGTCGCTTTGGTAGCGCGATAAGACGTACTCGGCAAGCGAACGGTTGATACCGAAATCGTTGAACGCTGCGGCCAGTATATATGTGTTCTGATTGCGCTGTCCCTCGACCATAGGGTACTTACGCTCCCACCACTTAACCAGACGCTCCACTACTTTATTTTCGTCGGTGATAGGTATAGTAGGCGCATCCATATGCCTGTGTACAGGCGTGTACTCTATCTCGTCAACCCTATCCCATACGCTGGCTTTTTCGTTGATATGGATAAGCGGGTCGTGCGATTCATAACAAACCCTACTTATATTTTTCGAAGTGGTATCGAAATGGGAGTTCTGATAAAATCGCTCAAGCGAGTTAAAGAAATTCTTATGGTTCTCTATATCGGATGGGACCTTGACCAATACCTTGAGGCCATTGCCGCTAGGAGATATAAATACCGCATAGCTGTATTTGCTTTCGCTCAGCTTTTTCTTATCGCTCAATAAGTCCTTCTTCTTTTCGTATCCGTCGAAGTCGAGACAGATGAGTCCGCTGTGTTCTTGTATGGCAGAGTCCAATCGTTTCGTAAACGTACCGCTAAAGCAAATCGCGGGCAGCTGTTTCTTAAGCTCGTTGCGCTCGGCTTTGCGCTTCTCTGCGCGTACCTTTTTTATGATGTCTTTGGTCGGAGTAGCGACTCCGTTGCTGTTCGCTCCTTCGCGAATCCTGTCCAATACCACAGTTACATCCCTGTAGAATGGGGTGGATGTATCTTGGATATTGCGAAATATGGTGATTTGATGCATAAATGTGTAGGCTTATGTAGACTTGGTGTAGACTTTGTGTAGCCAATTAAAGGCTAACTTATTGATAACCAATACCAGTGTTAAGAATGTTAACTTTTACTCTACTCTAGTGAGAAAAAAAATATATATACAGTAGTAATATATATATATATATAAGGGGACGTAAAGTCAACACACATCACTCGATAGAAAAGGGGTTGAGGAACAGACACCCCAACCCCCTATCGTTATGGTATCGAATTAGAACGGAGATTCCTCCGCCTCTTCTTTCTTCTTGCCCTTGCTGGGGTCAGGGACGAAGGTGTCAAGCAAGAGGTTGTACCCCCCTGCTTTACGTGGAGCAAGCGTGAAGCGTACCTCACCGCGTTCGGTCTTGTGTTCTTCTAAGAACTTCACGAATTCTTCAACACGTACTACTACGTTACCTGTGACCCAGTCGGGTGCTTCTTTGCGTGGTTCATAGATATTGAACCCTTCAGCATAAATTGTATCTGACATAGATATGATTTTATTCCCCAAATTAATAACCTCACCCCATCGGGGACATAGAGCTCGGCTTTTATAGTGTCTCTCTGATGATATACGACTCTAAATTGTCAGTGGCATTTTCTCCGAAGAACTGCTCGTATACCTTTAGTGCTCGCTCGACCTTCTCCTCACCACCACGCACGAAGGCTTCGCTAGGCTCATAGATACCTACCTGTGCGCTCTTCTTGTCGATGGCATAGAACACCAATGGCTTACCGAATATATTCTGGTATATATAGCACTGGCTGTCGTAGTTGTATTTCTTCGCTGAGAAGCGGAACTCCTTGATGTTGCTCGTGGTCTTTAGGTCGATGATGCAATCCTTGGATATGATGTCGGCTTTCCCTTTCCACCATACGCCATTAAACTGCTTCACGCCTGGCACCTCGAAGACGTTTTCATTCAAGTAAATCTGCTGGTACAGCTCGAAGTTCGTCATCATAACGTTGACCAAGTAGTCCATCTCTTGCTTCTCTTTCTCAAGAAGCAAGACCTCTTTGCCGCTGTCTTCAATTGCCCTCTTGTACACGTTAGTATTGCGAGAGTAACTATCTACGAACTGCCAATCCTTGACCTTCTCAGGCTCGAGAATCGATTGGTGGAAGTACCTACCCTTGGCGAACGCTTGGTTGTCAGGTCGGCTGATGCGGAACTCACGCGGGTTACTCAGCAGAGAGCCTACGTCTGAGTTCGATATGAACTTCTTACCGAAATCGCCATAGTAGTCGTTGTCGTCACGTAGACGTTCAATAGCCTTAGCTACCTGTTCCTTCGTGAGCTTACTCAGCATCTGCTATGGCCTTCTTAAAAGATTTCTTCACTGAGGCCGTGACCTTGTACTTAGAACCAATCTCTTCGACGAGGGCTTCTAAACCCTTGGCTTTGTTTTTTACGATATACTTTAGAACCTTGTCCCAGTTCTCATCGTCTACGTCAAGCTTCAAAAGCTTCTTTTCCTTTGGAGCTTCTTCTTGTGTCGGCTCCGACACACTTTCTTCGCCCGTCCATAAGCTTAATCCCAAACCGTGAAGCGCAATCGCCTTGACTGTAGAGCGCATAATGGTGTCGTTGATATCGCGAGAAGTGACCTTTTCGATATTGATGGAGTTATTGCGGTTGTCCATCACAGGCAAGTAGTCGATATGTTCGAGACCGTTAACTATCAAGCCTACCTTTACATAAGCAGTAACGCCATCGGTAAAATAGTTTAGACCCGTGTGCTCGCTTTCGTAAACTATGCGCTGTGCGCTAGGATAATGCGTTTTAAGGATATGCCACGCGTGTGACCAAGGTAGGTAGTTAAGGTGTCCTTTCTTTTTTACCTTCTCTTTTACGCTTATTGCGCTGAGAGTTTTGTATGAATTGTTTTCCATTTTTGTTCCTCTATTTTTTGGAGTTTTTCTTTTGATTTTTTGAGCTGTTGCTGGAGCGAAGAAGTATGACTTGGTCGCTCGAAATCGTCATCCTCTATCTTTTTTAACAAGGATGTTATTTTGTTCTTGTAGTTCTCTATGCATACGTTGTACACACCGAGCCGCCACCCTTCTTGTTCGAATACAGAGTACTCTCTGCTGGTGACCTCGTCGTAGTAGTCCCCCTGTAACATCGTGTTATAAATAGTTATGGTCTTCTTTTTATTTGACCTAACTATCTTTACTCCGTACAAAAGGTACCCCTCCGATTCGTCGCTGCCTAATTGGATGCTGTATGCATCGTTCTTTGCCAGCTCGTATATTTCTCGGAGGTCATATACTTTCGACAAAGCGGGCTATCTCAGGGTCGTGGTCATACATCTCTTTCGCTTTCTTCTTACCATATATAATGGTAGAGTGCAGAGGAGATGAGCCTGTGCGTTCTTCTAAGAACTTCTGTATGTAGGAGATGGGTATGTCTTTTTTCTCGCATACAAGGAAGAATACTTGACGTGGCTCACTGCTCACGCGCTTCTTACTCATACTAAGAGCGACATCCTCGTCTACACCGAATTGCTTGCATACCTCTGTGAGATACTCAGGCATTTTATTGTGATTTAACATAGGGGTTATTGAATTTTATTATTGATTAAAGATAAGGAATGAACGCGGATTAAACAAGTATTGGTTACTTTTTCTTTTCGTTATATCCGCGCTTTTTATTGCCCCATTCGTATATGTGACGCGCCCATTCGTTAAAGTCTTTGGCGGGATTAGGGGGCAACGCCGTGAGCTTTGCTTTCGGTTTCTTCTTCGATAGATTCATTGGTTAGATTTACGTTATACATATCTTTTATCTCTTTAGCCATAGTCAGATAGCGGGTTGCCGCTTCATCCAACTTGCCCTGCTCTTCTTCCAAGCGTACAGCCAAGTTAGCAACAGATGAAGTAAGCTTTATTGTGGCATTATAAAAGTTGGCATAATCCTCTAGTTTATCAAGAAGCTCCTCAGCCTTCTTGTACGGGAGGTTGTCTACCACTATATCAGCATCACCCCTGTTGGGGTACAGCTTCAATCTCTCTTCTTCATTGATGTCCACAAAGAATCTGCGGTATCGCTTTCCTTTGTACTTATACACACCATACTTGCGCGGGGCGGGGCGTTCATATGAATCTATGAAATCATTGAGCACTTTGTCGCTCAGACGTCTCGTCAAGTAGTCCTTTTGGCATAGAGACAACAGGTCATCGATGCCTCGGTGACAAGCAGTCTCCAGGAACTTCTCTAGATTAGAGTAAGCCTTCTCTAGTTCTTCAGGCAAACTGTGAGCCGCCTCTATCAATGATGAGAAGCAAGACACATAATAGACTACTTTGCTTTCGCCATTGCGCGTAATGAACACATCGTATGAGCCGTACTCATCCTTCTTTAGGTAGTAATCGCCCGCTTGAATAAACTTGTGACGCATAAGAGGTGAGCCGTCAGCTATGGTGTAGTGCTTGGTCTCCTTGTCATAACTGAAGTAATCGCCACGCTTGAATGACTTTCGTGCCTTGCGTATGGTATCTGCTATTCGGTAAAGTTCATTGCGGAAAGCAACACGCACGTGTTGCTTATACCCATACTCTATTTCAAAGTTGAACTCGTGCTTTTCCTGCGAGGTGAAGTCCATCAAGAAGGGAGGGTTGTCGCTAAATAAATCATATGACGCACTGCGGGCGCGTGCGTCAACATCATTATCCGACATCACCTCGTACTGCGTATACGGAGCGGGGTAGTGGTCTTCTATGTAGTTCTTCACGTATACCTGAAGCGCGACCAAGTTCTTGTTGGTCTTTTCACCACCTCTGAAGTGGTTTTCTATCTGTTCTTGTCTAGTCATTTCATTGAATTTATGTGTCGAGTCCGACACTATTTATTAAATACTGAATCTATGGGGTCTACGTCGATAGCGTAGACGGAACGCCCGTTAGTAATGAGAAGGTCGTGCATCGTGTTGTCCATATCACTGCCGTTCTCGTCTGTCCAATGAGGCTCTACCCTTGGGTTGTAATGAAGGCTCCTGTCCATAAAGGTGATAGGCACTATGTCGGGGGAGAACTCCAAACGCTCGCACTCTATCCAAGCGCATACCGATTTGTTTGCGCCTCCCTTTATTTTGTTAGCCGTGCCTTTCTGATTGCGTAACCGACAACCGAACATAGCGAGCGTACCTTCGTCAGGGTCTAGATAGTCCACTATGTTCTGTACTTTCTCTGCGCCATAGGCGGGGGTGCTCATCACCTGTGTGACTTGCCACTTCATAAAGTTCTGCCCCGGTGCTAGATGGAATCGTATCTTATACATTGATTTCTTGTTTTGATTTACGCATTATTTTCACTTTCCTACTTAGCCTCCTAGTCATAGACTGAGGGGCGTATACACTATACATATCAGAGTTCATTACCTCAAGTGCTTTTTCGTGAGCCGACCTATGCCACAACCAAACGGCTGTATTGCTTACCAAAAGGCACACAGCACCCACGTCTTTAATGACCTCAACGTTGTTGTCCACAAAGCTGTAACCCATTTTGTGCAGAGCAAATGCCCAATGGATATTTTGTTTTTTACATCGCTCAAGGAACTCAAGCCTATGATTCCATAGCGTATCATTCCTATCCGAAGGATGCTCGACCTTCATATGAGCGTATGTCTTTTGGTAGAAGTTCAATACGTTTTTATACTCTTCACTAGGGATGCTAGAGGCAATCATAAATGACTCAAGGCAAGACCTCAGTTCCTCCCTACTCAGTTCATCGAACTCTTGTTGAGAGACGCCCATCGATATCATCTTACCCTCTAGGTTAGATGCAAGAATCATATCCTTGGAATCTATCAGCGTTTGGGTTGTAGGAATCCACTCCATCACTCAGGGAGGCTATCGAAGTTTTTCTCCTCTAAGTTGCGATGCTCCAAGCGGAAGTCCTTGTTCATCATACAAGCCGCCCTCTTGAGTTCGTAGTTCAGCATCCTACCCGCTGAATCCATAAGCTTGGCTTGTGCCGAAGCCTTGAATACATCAATCTCGTCTTTGTCTAGTTGCTCCATCGTCTTGGTGAGCAGAGCGAACATACTCTTCGTGTTTATTGGTTTCATTATTTTATGTTTAAGAATTTTATCATATCCTGTTCCGTCTTGATTGTAGACTTATCCCATCTAGATGTGTCTCCATCAAGCCATTCACTATACATCTCATCTACCTCGTACCCATCGCTGTCCATAAGTATGGGAGCGAACATACCGCGCGTGTACCACTCGTTCACTATCGCCCATACCTGAGTCTCGGATAGGTTCATATCCTTGATGATGCTTTCATTATCCATTTCTTCCGTCTTTAGGGGTGTCACGCTCATACTTTCGCATCACCTCATCTACCACCCCGTCTGCATCTAGGTGTTGGTTGAGTTGGATGGTAATCGTACCGCTCAAGGATAGGTCACCGACTGACTCGTCTACCTCGTGCTCGATATCATCCACGTTCAGCATCTCTGTCTTGACATACTCCAACGCGTGGCAGAACCCCGCGAAGAACGATTCGTCTATGGCTTTTGTGTCGGGTTCGACACTCTCTACGCTCAAGCCCTTGATATACGCTACGACTGCCCTGTACGTACCTTCGATATTGCCATCGGTTAGGTGCATAGTTATGTCTCCAATGTGCTCACCTTCCGCGCCTGATTCGTAGCACTTCTGCACCACAGGCATCAGCCAATCCCACGAGGTGTGGTAGGACATTGATTCGACAGGAACAACTTCATTGCTTCCAGTATCGTCTACTCGTGTCATACAACTTGAGTCTTGGTGATGGGGTTTCATCCCCATAAATTCTGCTATTAGTTTATTCTGATTCATAACAATCCTGAGTTTATAATTATCGTGCAAGGTCTCGTGCGTACTATCTCAAGTGCGCCATTTAGTTTGTAATACAGAGAGCGGGGGTTATTGTCGTGCTCCTCTTCGCTCACGTCATCCCATATAGACCACACCAATTCGGTGCGCCCGTCATCGAGCCTCCTTACAGAGTAGTACTCGTCTCCTTGATTGAATGGATATAATTTGTTCATCATTTGTCGTGTTTTACAGTCGTGGTTTTCGGTGGGTTGCTTCGATTTCAATCTCGTGCTCCAAGGTTTCTGAGCCGTCACGCCCGTCGTGATTTATGACATCTACGATTTGCACATTTATTTTGTACATATCTGTGCCTGACTCTGCGTCATCACCAACGTAGGTCACCATCACTGGGGTGTCATCGCCCAGCGGTATTTCATTCAGGGCATCAATTAGTTGTTTCTTTGTCATAGCCGAGGTAAAAAGTGTTCGTCATCTCGTAGCATACCGAACACATCGTGTACGATATCTTGAGCGTTAATAAGGCTGTTCTCTTGCGTCATCATTTGGATGCGCTCTGCCCAGTCAGCTACGGCAGTAAAGGTTCGTTCGTTCATTTTCAATTGTATCATTGCTTCTATTGTTGCTTGATGCGCGTACTGAAGTCGGTTGTGAGCAACACGTGCGAATCGTCCTTGGACATACCTAACGACTCTATCTGTATCGGTTGAGGTAGGTTCAATAGATACGTCACCGCTATCTCCCAAGGCCTGTCGTACGCATAGTCGTACGGGATGTTCACTCGTTCACCGAGTCGGTTGTCTATGATAGCAATGCGCGTACCTCTGAAGTTGGTAGCGGATAGATACTTGATGCTGAACGCGCGGTATCGCTTGATGTTGTCGAAGTAGTTCTTCATATCTTGTCGTGTTTGGATTGCATTAAAGTGTTACCGTGAACAATAGGAGCCCCACAACCAACACAGCGATTAACATCCGTATTGTCTCTTGTTGATATTCGTCTAACATAATTTCTGATTGATTTTTCGTTTAGTCATTGTCTTTTTCATTGTGAGGTATAGCCGTTAGCCTTACTTCTTGCATATCTTTATGTGTGCCGCCCTTGAAGTCGGTACGTGTCCACGAGATAGCCTCAACTGTGAAGTCGTACAAGTCTTCGTACAGCGTGGTGTCGTGTACCTCGATAACGACCTGCGCATCATCTCGAAGGTCTTTGATTAATTCAACTAATTCTTTCTTCGTCATTGTCAATTGGTTTATGTGTCGAGTCCGACACTATTATAGATTGTCTTTCACTCCGTTATCCACTAACTTCTTTACGATGTAGTCAGGCAACTCAAAGCACCCGTCGTACCCGTCTAAACTTGCGTTGCCGCTATCGTCCCACGATATCTCAAGCACCCCGCCCGCGTAGTAGTCACCACCGCCCGTCTCCTCGTCGTACGTCTCGTACCAACCACCATACGTATGGTCAGGGTCAATACCTATCTGTACGCTCATCACCACGTCGGTGTCTTCTCTCAAGACTGAGTCGTACGCAGTCTTCATACTCACATAAGGAAGTGTCTCCTTCCAATCGATTACCAGTTTTTTTTCTTTCATCATAGTATTAGCGTTTTTAATTCCGTTTCGATTTATATGTAAATATAGTTCAATTAATCCTTAATTCCTAATTATTTCTCTCTTTTCTTACGCAGTCAGAACAACCCATCATCCTTGAACCTGTGATAATCATCACACCCTCGTTCGTCATCACCATACTCAGCCTCCGAATCCTTTCTCTCGAACCACATCAGCACCAAGTCCTCAGATACGCCCGCCTCCCTCGCTATCTCAAGCGCGGTGTCTTCCTCCTCGCCCGCATCCATCCACAGAACCTCGCGCTCGTTATAAGCCAAGCAAGGCACTACCCCTTGCCCCCTCGCCCATCGCTCTATCTCTGAGACGGACATTTCCAACTCTATTTGCTCGGTAGCCCAGCCCAAGTCCCTATACAGCTTTGCATATACTATCCACATTGTCAATTGGTTTTTTGTGTCGACCCCGACACAGGTTTAAATTAGAAGGGTGCAAGACCTCGCGACCTTGTGACGCTCACTTGAGCCACCCTTGGGGAATCAGTCCGCCAAGAACACGTCCAACAGAGCACCCTTCTTCGAGGTCTGACCTTCGTGGTCTAATTCGCTCGCCTCGTTGTACTTATCCCAATACCACCGAGTGAATGGCTCCAACTCCTCCACGCCCCATATATTGATGGTGTGCCGCGACCCGTCATCGGCAATGCCAATCAGATACAACACGCAATCGATGCGGGTGAGTGAGTGCCTCGACAACTGCAACCGATGCTCCAAGCGGAACGAGTTGCCGTCACGCTCCAAGAGCAAGTCCCTGTAGTCTAACCCCACCACGTCCATCTTGTCCAAACGCCCCAACAAATCATTGATACTATCCATATCTCTACTGTATTTTGTGTCGACACCGACACTGATTAAAATTAGAAGGGGAGAGAGGATTCGAACCTCCCGAAGCACCAAGCCTCCCCTTGAAGGCTTACGCCTCGACCTCGAGAGGAGCAACAACCCCGAGGGATTGCGCTACCTTCTCGAACATCGCAAGCAATGCCTGTTGGTTGCCATTGAACGACTTGACGCTGCCGTCATCGTTGAAGTGAATCGAGCCGCTCACCGCATCAGTCGAGACAACGAACTGAGCAGCGACTCCCGCCATCTCCTCGTCGCTGAACTCCTCACCTTCACCCTCGCCATCACCCTCAGACTCCGCAACCGCCTCCTCCTTCACAGGAACTGCCGCCGCTGGCTTCTCCGCCTTCATCCAAGCGTTGTACGAGTCCACATCCAAAGCGCATCGCTCATCCAAAGCAAGCATCGCATCCCGATACAGCACGAACTCAGCACCCGAGTCAGCGTCTCCAATCAGGAACGACCCAGCCGTAGCGTGGCGGTGGAAGTAGGACTTGCTCATCTCGATGGCAACCCACAACCGCTCCCGCTCCTCCTTGACCTTGCGCCCGTCAGCCTTGATGAAAGCTTTGAACTCAGGAGCATTGAACGCCTCCAAGCGAGCCGACAGCAACGTGCCAAGCTTCAGCGACTTGTGGAACATATCCACCGAGCCTTTCTTGATGCTCTCGTTCAACTTGACAATCGGAGCAGTCGCTCGCAACGCCTTGAGCGTAGCCTTGACCTCAGCCGATTGTGTCGGAGCCGACACAGACTGAGCGTTTGACTTAGTACCTTCTGCAACCTTTGCGGTGGTTGCGACCTTGTTTGTTGTTTGCTTCATAGCAGTATTAGATTTGTGGGCTTTGCCCGATTTTAATTGGAAGGAGTTAGGGACTCGAACCCTACGCGCACCGACTGCGACCCCTTGGTAGATTACTTGAGCGACTGCGCGATGTCTAAAGCATACAAATCGGCTATCAAATCCGATTTCGTTTCCCATTGCTCCGAGACCTCGATGTCCCATATAATCTCTTTGTTCACAATATCGCAACACTCGTTGCTGTCAATTGTCCAATAGTCAGTCACGCATCCGTCAAGGAATATCTCAGCGTGGATGTTCACCCCGCTGTATCTATACCCCGAACCCGTCTTCGTAACCTTGGCTCCAAACCGCTTCAATCTATTGCTCAAGCTATTTGTGTTCTTGACTCGACTGAACTTCGATAGGTATGCCTTGCGTGTCAACTTACCATCTCGGTACTCTTGGTTGACCACCTCAAGCATATCGTTGATGTTTGGTATGTGTTCGTTGGGTGTCATTGGTCTGTGTGGGTTTGTGGGGTTCCCCCCTTGGTTTGAATTATGGTGCAATATAGTATTAATATCAGTTCAATCCTAATTAATCAGAAGAAAACTTCATTTTAATTGCATCGACTCCAACAGCACCACAGCACGATTCAAGCACAGCACACAGAGCGAGCAACAGCCGTTGCCCCCAATTCATTTGAGCGCGGAAGGGGAAGGGCGGGGGTTAAGGGAAGGCTCCCTCTCTCTCCCTTTCGTGGAGAGTGCAAGTCTGTGCCCTTGCATCCCCGCCATTTCGTGTCGGACTCGACACTGCACCGGAGCGTGTACCCTACCATCAACCGGTACAGGGTAGGCGGTTCGAACCGCTGAGGGAAAACGCCAAAAAATCGGGACAACGCTCGGCAATCCTTACCCCCTCCCCCGAAAAAAAAATCGGTTTCCATTTCGAGGCGCGTCGCGTAATGTGTATATATAGCCCCCTTGCTTTCGGTATCTCGAAAAAGAATTACCTTTGACTATGTCCTGGGAGCTTTCTATTCATAACCGCATTCACATCGGTTTTTGTTTTGGCTGGTCTTGGTACCCTAGGGATTCTGAGTTTGACCATTCAGAGTTTATTTTATTTTTTGGCTTGGTCAGCTTGAACTTAAAGATTTACTGATGTACGGATTAAAAGTAAAGGATGGTCGTTTAGTTAACGACCGTTTACCTGGCGAGACTGGTATTGCTCAGGCTGCTCGTTATTGCAAAATGAAGAAGCGTTCTGAGAAAATATCGATGATTGCCGACGCTATTAATTTAGCTGATATGCGTGAAGGCGATATGTAATTGGTTGTTTATTTTGTGTAGAGTTGTAGAGTTAAGAGAGGTCTGGGGGCCTCTTTTTTCTTGCCCGTCTTTTTTGTGGGGTAAAAAATTTCGTTGATTTAGGCCAAAAGTGTAGAGAGTCTACACTAAAATGTAGAGTTTAAAAAAAGTCTACACAAAAAAATCCTAGTGTTTATGGTAGTTATAGAGTGAAGTGTTAAGAATGTTAAGTTTACTCTCTACTATAAGAGTTCAAGAAAAATATATATAGTAGTTATTGTCCATATATATATATAGGGAAAAAAGTCTACATTCTACATTGGTGATGTTGTGTTGTAATTTGGCAAAAAAAATATGCGGCTCTTACTTTTCTTTTTCTTTTTCCCGTGCGTGGTTTTCTCACAAGACGTTTGCGGCACTTCGTATGATTCTTCTCTTTATTTATTTCCTTCTTCTCGTATTTCTAACGAATGGAAGGAGATACCTGTTGCGGTTCATATTTGTTATTCGGACAGTTTGGGGGGTTGGTTTAGCGAGGAGTATGTTGAGGAAGCGATTGCTGATTTAAATGCTGATATGTCTGAGGCTATGATATCGGTTGATTTGGTTCACGTCGGCTATAAAGATTTGGAGGATTACAGTTGGTATGACAGCTATGCTTTTAATCCTAACGGCAATTGGTGCTTTCCTTTTTTCGGTACTCAGAACAGTATTTTAGCTACGGACTTATCTCTTCCTGACTGGGACCCTAATTATCATTGTAATATCTATGTGATACCAAAGATGTGCGCTGGGATACTGGGATGGTCTTACGTGACGGCTTCTGCTACGAATGCTCGCGACGGTATCTGGTTGCGTTCGGACATATTCGGTTTGGGCAGTGTTCACCCTCGCAATAACGAGAACAAAGTTTTGACTCACGAGATGGGTCATTACTGCGGTCTTCATCACGTTTTCCAATCTGTAAATTTCTGTGGTGATGACGGCGGCTTGCCTTGCGACGTTTGGGGAGATTTCGTTTGCGATACTCCTCCTACTAAGTTGCAATGGGAATGTGACCCTCCTATGTGTCCCGAGTCTTTATATAATTATACTGCTGACAACCATATGGATTACTACCCTGACTCGTGTCGTCACCACTTTACGCCTGGTCAGGTGGACCGTATGCACGATATGTTGAGTTACCAGCGTGCGGGTTTATTTGGCGGCTACCCTATTTGTTTGGGCGACTGCAATGGCGATTATGTAGTTGGTATTTCTGACCTTATGCTTATCCTTTCGTGCTGGGGCTCTGCTGGCTGTTTAGACGGCGACATAAACCACAGCGGCTTAGTTGATATTTACGACTTGAATATGTTTTTGTCTTTGTACGGAACGATATGCGAGGGTAATATTTTGTGGAAATAGTTTGTAGCTTTGCTTTATTAAAATTGAATTAAATGTTTACACCTAAGAATATCGTCTTTGACGAGGATGGCCGTTCAAAGTTGCGCGAAGGCATTACGAAGATGTCTAAAGCTGTCAAGAGCACTTTGGGTCCTAGCGGCCAAACTGTTATTATAGAATCGGAGCAGCATACTCACGGCATTACGGTCACTAAGGACGGCGTTACGGTTGCGAAATCTATCCACTTGCTGGACGCCGTTGAGAACTTGGCGGTACGCATTATGCGCGAGGCTTCGGAGCGTACGAGTACTCAGGCGGGCGACGGCACTACTACGGCTATCGTCTTGACGGAAGCTTTGATTAAGGTTACGGAGAGTTTTGTCAGCGACTATAGCGATATAAACAAGGCTGATTTCCTGCGGTTTCTTTCGGTATTGAGCGAGGATACCATAGCTAGGGTGGGGAGTTCGGCAGTTGAGCTTACGGACAAGAAGATGTTGGACGTGGCTACGATATCTTCAAATAACGACAGGGAGCTGGGCAAGATAATTTCTGACGTTTATCGGGCGGTCGGTGGTGACGGCGTGGTAACTGTGGAGAACGGTTTGCTTCCGTCTACGTATTACGAGGTTACTAAAGGTATGCGTTTTGAGCGTGGCTATACCTCTCCTCTTTTTGTAAATAACCACGAGACGGACGAGTGTGTTTTGGAGGACTGTTACGTTATGGTATGCGGCAACGAGATAAACAGCCCTTTGCAGCTGGAGGGCGTGTTAAAGGAAATTATCAGCGACAGGCATAAGTTGCTTTTGGTATCGCCTTGCTCTGTGAACTTCATTAATACGATGGCTGCTAACGTTATGAAAAACGGCATTAAGTTTTGCAACGTTAACCCTCCGCAATTTGGTTGGAAGCAGGAGGAGGTGATGAGCGACTTGGCGCTATCGCTGGGCGCTAAATATTTCTCTGAGAAGACGGGCGACGACTTGTCTTTAATTACGATGGCGGACCTCGGGTTTGCGAAGAAGGTAGTTGTGAAGCGCGACCATACCGTTGTTATGCGTGACGAGTCGAAGGTTGACCAAGGCGATATCGACCAGCGGGTAAAGGAGTTGCGGTCTGCTTTTGAGCATACAAATAAAAAAGACGAGAAGGATTTTTTCTTGGAGCGTATCGCGAGCTTGGCTGGCGGGGTCGGCGTTATTTATGTGGGCGGCAATACGGACTTGGAGCAGAAGGAGCGTTACGACAGGGTCGATGACGCGGTCTGTGCGGTTCGTTCTGCTTTGACCGAAGGTATTGTCCCTGGCGGCGGAGTGGCTTTGTTGGAGCAATCGTCTCGTTTGAGTGCTTATAGTTTGCGCAGAAAAATTTCTAGCGAAGAGTCGTTAGCTGCTAAGGTCTTGTCGATTGCTTTGGAGGCTCCGTTTATTCAGATAATTACAAACGCTGGTATCGATTCGGAAGAGGTCCTTAATAAAGTTATAGATAGTCGCCGACGCGGATACGGCTTTAACGTAAAGACGCGTAAATATGGGAATATGATTCGCCAGGGCGTAGTTGACCCTGCTAAAGTTACTAAGAGCGCTTTACGCAACGCCGTTGCCGTCGCTACTACAATACTGAGTACCAATGCAATTATCACATCAGCCCGTACCTATGAGGAAGCTAGTAAATGATTGGCTTACGGACATAGGGGAGGAATCTCTTTTTGCTGACGGATTTGACGACGCTATTATCGGCTTGTCGTATGACCCGCTTGCGGATAGCTACCGTGTGTGTTACAGCATTGACAAGTGCTACGATTGTTTGGTAAAGGACGACGAGATGTCTTTTGACGAAGCCATCGAGTATTTTGAGTATAACGTCATCGGCTCGTATATGGGTCCTAAGACACCAATTTTTGTAATATGAAGCCAATCAATAAATACCTTGTCATCGACCCTATCGACGAACAGTTTGTTTCTTCGTCTGGCTTGATTTTATCTACGGAAGACGCTAAATCGTTTCGCTATAAAAAAGCTACGGTAGTAGAGTCTGGCACTCAGATAGATACGATACATAAAGGCGACGTTATCTATTACGACAAGAACGCTGGTCACTCTATGATGATAGGCGACGTTACGTACACTATCATTCTTGAGAGGGACGTTGTTGTTGTCGTATAGACTGGTTAATTTTTTTGATGTAGTTACGGTATACTACGTCTGTATAGGGGGCGCTCTTTTTGAACATAGGGTTGGCGGATTGTGTTTCTGCGAACTCTTGCCCGTTGAGTTTATTGTATACGGCATTGAGCATAGCTCTTCCTTTGTATGAGAGTTCGTACAGGGCTTTTTGATTGCCTTTACGCTTTCTAAATACGTGTATCCATCCGTCACGCAAGAGGTCGGAGAATCGTTTTTTATTCCAGCTCATCAGCTGGTTGTATTCATCGAACGTATCTTTTGTGAAGTACGATTCTGAATATAGGAAGAGGAGCATCTCTAGCTCTACGGTTCCGAGTCCGTAGTTTGATTTTACCCACCTACGTATTACGCGCCAGTACTTTAGGTAGTCGTTGGGCGGTTCTGTGCGGCTGTACCGCTTGCGAATGTTTTTGTGAATCTTCATTAAATTTAATTTGTAACTTTGGTCAAAGTTATAAGTTATGGCTGGACGCACTAAAAAAACTGGCAATAAGATTTGCCCTTCGGGAATCGCTTGGGCGAAGCGGACTTTTGACCGTTACCCTTCGGCGTATGCGAATATGGCAGCTAGTAAATATTGCAAAGACCCTAACTACGCTAAAAAATCCAAGAAATAATTATGGCTAAGAAAGAATACACCAAGACCAAGTCAACGGGTCGCCGAACGGTTGCTAAGACTAAAGCTGCTGACGGCAGCAAGAGTAAAGTTGTTACTCGTAAGAAGAAGGACGGCACTACTAAAGTTAAGTCGAAGACTAAATCAGGAGGAGTCGTAACTAAGCGTAAGGTAACCGTTGGGAAGAAGTCTCCCACACGTACCACTAGTCTTGGGTCTCAAAAAGTAGGCAACAGAGAGATTTACACTGAGACAAAAGAATCTACTCAGTCTGTAAGGGGTAAAGAAACTGTCAAGAATCGTAAGGCCAAGAAGGGAGATGCTCGTAAGACGAAATCTAAGATTAACGGAACGCGAACTATGACGACTAGAAATACGGAGATGAGTACTATCCCAACTCGTCGTCCAACAAAAATGGTGGGTAGTGATAGAAAAATTACATCCCAAGGCCGTCGATATATGCACGAGCAAAATAAGTCTAGAGGCCCAAGCTCAACAATAAGCACCCGTACTACCACGACTACAACTCCCGCTAAACGCACCACAGTCAAGACCAGAATCAAAAAGAGAGGTCGTCGATAATATTTTAAAACCAAGAAATAATGGCATCATACGGAAAGCCCTGCACCCAGAAGGTTAAATCTGCTTCAAAGAAAAAGACTAAGAAATCCAAGAAATAATGGCTAAGAAAGAAAGAGTCGCTAAAACCGACAAGTATGGTGTTCAGACATCACGTGTTTCAAAAGGAAAGGGAGTGAAAGGTTACGGAACGACAAAAAAATACCGTAGCAAAACTATTCAAACTATTCGCGAAGGCGACAAGGGTGGTGCGGATAATCTAGGCAGGCGCGGGGTTTTAACTCGCCAAAGAGGAAGTGCCGAAGGAGGTAAAATTGCTAGAAAGACTGTAAACAGGTCAGTAAATGCTGATGCGGGAACGGTTAAAAAAACCAAATACGTCTATAAGAAGAAGACCAGTACTCTGAAGGAAAGTGAAAAGTCGAAAACCATTGGTAAAAAAAGAGCTACAAAAAAACTCAGTCGTATGGCGGCTAAGCAAGACCGTATGGACAAGCGCACCGCAAAAAAGCGTAAGTAATGGGAGAGCTGAAGAAATGGCGGGACCAGAAATGGGTTCGTATTGGTACTGACGGTTCTATCCTTGGTGCTTGCGGCACGAGCAAGGACACAAAGAACCCTGACCGATGTCTGCCATTATCTAAGGCTAATTCTATGAGTAAATCTGAGCGAGCTGCTACAGCCCGTAGGAAGAAACGACGAGGAGGAAGCAGGCGTCAGTTTGTTTCCAATACGGCGGCAGGACGAGTAACGAATAGTTGATATGGCGAATAAGAGCAAGATGAAATGCAACAGCCCTACTCGGTCGGACCGAGCGGGGAAGAAGATGATGGTCAAAGCTTGCTCTGGCGGCAAAGAGAAGCTCATTCATTTCGGCGCCAAGGGTTATGGACATAACTATTCTGCTGCTGCGCGTAAGAGCTTTAAAGCTCGTCATAAGTGTGGGACGGCTACCAATAAACTTACGGCGCGTTACTGGGCTTGCAAAAAGTTGTGGGCTGGTAAGGGCGGTTCTAAGAAGAGCTCTCCGTCCAATAGGCGTGGGAAATATTAAGTACATTTGTAAAAACAGAATATAATGCCCTCACGTTCTCGCCCTTCAAAAGGATTAGGGGATACCGTTGAAAAAATTACTAGAGCAACAGGTATCAAGCAGGTAGTGGAGAAGGTCTCCCAAGCTACAGGCTCCGATTGTGGCTGCGGCCAACGCCGCGACACGTTAAACAGAATTTTCCCATACGATAAATAATTATGGCATATCAAAAATTACAGGTAGGACTAGCGCTAGAAATAGTTCCATTCGATTACGACATCCCGAACCCTGCGGGACCTATCTTCGAAAGTACGAGCACGGTAGGAACGCAATCTAACGTAACAACGCTTACGCTTATTGACGCTAACGCTGATTTTATTAAGGAAGGTATAAAGCCTGGGATGGTTATTAAGGGGGGCGGTGCAAATTTTACTTTTGCTGTCGTTAGCTCCGTAGATAGCGCAACGCAGTTAACGGCTACGATAGAAAACGGATATGTCTGGACAGAAGAATACGGGTACACTATATACGCAGAGACTACCGACGGTTGCGTTTTATATGTAGGGGGTACGCTTGCGCCTAACACAGCGGGATTTAAGATTCCAATAATTACCGCTTCGGGCTCTCTCGTTACGCTAGAGGGCGTCTTGCCAGGCTCCTTTATACCCGTTCAGGTACGAAGGGTAAGCGCACGGACACCAATCTCGGGTGAAGAATTAAAAATTGTAGCTTTCTGGTAATATGAGCGGAACTATCATAGGTATTGCTAACGCGTTTGGCGCCAGTATTTCGCCTGGCGCTGCTCAGGGTTCGGCTCCTGGCCCTCCCCCTAGCCAAGACCCTATGAATTTTTATGTCACCCCGTATAACTCGGCGGGGACTTCAACCCCTAGCGGTCAGTATAAACTTGGTTTGTACTCTACGGGCATTTATAATTTTACGGTTGATTGGGGCGATGGCAATACCGACGTTATTACATCGTATAACCAACCCGAGGTTACGCACGACTACGGAACGGTTTTGCCTACGGATAATTTTGAAATTACCATTACGCCTAACTCACCGATTCGGCAACAGGCGGTAAACAGTTGGTATTTCGGAAATCGAAACGAAGGAGACGGGGTTAAAGTAAGGTCTATTGACCAGTTTGGCGCTACCCTTTTTTATGCTGACCAAGATATATTTTACGGATGTGAGGTCCTAAGTACTTTTGCTTCTACTATAAGCAACGTCCCCACTATTTTAAACAAGGTTATTGGAGACGGATTTTTCTTTAATTGCGACGAGCTTGCCCCTGCTTTTTATACGGCTTACTGGGTAGGGCCATTTACTGGTACCGCAGAATCATTTAACGAAGGAAAATCCGTTGCGGGGCTTCCTGTGGGAAATTCTAGAGGAAAGTTCCAGCTTGACTTTACTCCTACCAATATGTTTAGGGCGTTTAAAAATCAAGCGATTTTCAACCAAAATGATGTAGGTCTTTACTGGGACGTTTCTAGTTGCAACAACTTTACGGAATGTTTTTCTTCTTGTTTGCGCTATAACCAGCCGTTCCCCAACTGGACCTTTTTGACGGGTACGCCTGTTTTTGCGGCGGATATGTTTAAAAACGCCGTAGACTTCAATCAAAATATAACGGGTTGGAATACGTCTGCGTTTCAGGATATGGGTGGGATGTTTGCCCGTACGTTGCCCGTTGGTTCGGGAGGGGTGACGGACTCTGTATTTAACCAAGCTATTGGCGTTTGGAATACAGATAACGTACGTGACGCAAGCGCTATGTTTTTTAACGCCGTCAACTTCAACCAAGATTTGAGCAATTGGTTTAGTACGGGTTCTTTACAAAATATAGGCCCTAGCTCAGGCGGCATAGTAAGTATGTTTTCTGGCGCTACTTCTTTTAATAGCTCTGTAGCTAACTGGGACCTTACCAATCCTTTGCTTACTTCTGTTTCTTATGTTTTTAACGGCGCCACTTCATTTGACCAGCCTCTTAATTCGTGGGACGTTTCTGGCGTTTCTTTTTTTGTAGGCACTTTTAACGGCGCTACTGCATTCAACCAAAATTTAGCGCTTTGGGACGTTTCCTCGGGGCTATTTTTTAGTGAGATGTTTAAGGGCGCTACTTCTTTTGTGGGTACTTCGCTTACTTCGTGGAACGTGTCTTCTGCTACTGATATGCAGGATATGTTTAACGGGGCTACTTCTTTTACAAATTCACTTGTTTTTTGGAACCCGTCTAGCGTGACCAATATGTCGGGGATGTTTAACGGCGCTACCCTTGCCAACCCCAACGTAAGCGGATGGAATATATCTAGCTTAGCGAACGCTTCGGATATGTTTACGAATAGCGGGCTCAGCTCTTTTAATTACCAAGCGCTTTTGGTGGCTTGGGCGGCTCAGGCGCCTAACATACAAAACGGCGTAACGCTTTCTAGTATTAACCAATACGCAAACTTTGGCGCTCCTGCCGACGCCAAAGCGAAGTTGGTTAATGATTATGGATGGACTATTACCGACTTGGTAAACCCGAATTTGCCTCCGCCTGCTTTAACTTTTACTATTGACACTACGGCTACCGAAGTCGGGAGCACGGCAAACAATCAATACCGCCTTCCTTTAATTTCATCTGGCACTTATGATTTTTACGTCCAGTGGGGCGACGGCGATGCCGAGCAAATTACGAGTTGGAACCAAGCAGAAGCTACGCATACGTATGCTGCTGCGGGTACGTATACAGTAAAGATGTTTGCGGTAGCGGCAACTACTACCCCTATTATCGACCATATTAGCTGGGCTTCTCAAGACGGCACTACGCTAAGTGCTGCCAACGACAGGCTTAAGGTTCAGGATATTTCTGAATGGGCAGCGGCGATTTTGTATCTCAACGAATATGTCTTTACTAATTGCGAAAATTTAAATATTACGACTACTTCTTCTCCTACTTTTGGAAGCAAGGTATTGAGGACGTCTGCTTTTGAAAATTGCGATAACTTAAGTGGTGATTTAAGTGGTTGGGGAACTGTTGGGTCTCCCATTACGGGCTTGGCAGGGACTTTTTATAAAAACTCTACTTCCAACCCCAACTTTAATTTTGTTTTGCAGCATAACGTCGGGAGCCTTATACAGCCATTTCAAAATTGCGCGGCATTTAATAATCCTTTAAATAACTGGGACGTCTCTAGCGTTATCGGTTTTACGGCTGCTTTTAGTGGCGCTAGTGCTTTCAATCAAGATATTAGCGGTTGGGATACGGGCAATTCAAGTGCTTTTAACGCGATGTTTAGTAACGCTTTAGCGTTCAATCAAAACATTAGTTCTTGGAATGTTGCTAGCGTAACTACGTTTAGCCAAATGTTTCAAGGCGCCACTTTATTTAATCAACCTGTAGGGGCTTGGACGACTACGTCTTTAACGAATTTGTTTTCAACGTTTAAGAACGCTGCTGCGTTTGACCAGGATTTAGCGAACTGGGACGTAAGCGGGGTTACTACTGCTGTCGATATGCTTACTGGCAGCAACATAAGTGCTGCTAACTGGGACGCTTTGCTTATTGGCTGGGCGGCTCAAGGGACTGGAGCGGGCTCTTTACAAGCTAATGTTACGCTATCGAATATCAACCAGCTCCACGGTTCGGTAGACTCGGCGGCTACAGCTGCTTATAACAAGTTAACTTCTGCTCCATACAACTGGACTATTGTCGATTTGGGTGGCGTTCCTGTAGGGAACCTACTTTTGGACACTAGTTACGGTAGCGGAGCTGAGGCTGCTTACTCGGTCCGTAAGTTGCGCACCGCGTACACAGGGCCCGCTATGAAGGTCCAGGACACCGTAGGAGGTGCTACGCAGGACATTTACTTCGATGCCAACAACAACCTTGACGAGGCTGCCATAATCTCTTATGGAGGCTCTAACGACGTTTTCGTAGAGACCTGGTACGACCAGTCAATCAACGGCAATGATGCTACACAGGGTACGTCCGCTAATCGCCCTAAGATTTATGATGGCACAACTGGCGCGTTGGTGAAGGAGAGCGGAAAGGTTGCAATCGATTTTGACGGTAGCAATGACAATTTTGACAACAGCACCGTAACGCTCACAAGTAACGACACCCTAATAAGTGTTGTATCTAAAATAGAAACCACAAGCACGGCGGTAAATATTTTTGATAGTAGCGAAAGCAATAAGTTTTTTTTGCAAATTGATGCTTCAAAAAACTTCCAATTTAGTAATGGTTCAGGTACTAATTTGAATCATAAAAATGACGGATTTAGATATTTAACAAGTTTAGATTTTAACGGAGCAACTTTAAAGAGTTATTTTAACGGAT
>JGI20151J14362_10000088_pt1 | contig 60440 bp, 63 predicted proteins | sample COG_01_FD_14362 | JGI IMG/M metagenome (IMG submission 14362)
TCAGCCTCTAGTCCCATATAATTAAGAGCATCCTCGATCGATTTTCTTTTTACAGGGTCTTCTATATTCTTTGGATTTGGTACTTTATTGTTAACCCCGGTCACCATCCCAGGGCTAGTCCCCCAGCTCACTTGAGGAGCTATTTTAGAGGCATCAAGAATTAGTGTTTTATCAAAAGAAGCACCTTCTTCTGATGCAAGCTCTAACCATTCTTTCATAAGAGTGTCTAAATTCTCTTCTAATTTAATTCTAGGCTTGTCTCTTAAATAATCTATTGTTGTTTTATCAGGACTAATCATTCCAGCTCTGGCACCAGCTTCGATTGACATATTACATATTGTCATCCTTTGTTCCATTGAAAGGCTTCTAATTGCTTCACCTGTATACTCGATTACATATCCTGTAGCACCTGCAGTTCCAATTTCACCAATTATACTAAGAATAATATCTTTTGCAGTCACACCTTTTGGCCTCTTACCATCAACTCGAACTTCAAAAGTTTTAGGTTTGTTTTGCCATAAGCATTGGGTTGACATAACATGTTCAACCTCACTTGTTCCAATTCCAAAAGCAAGTGCACCAAAAGCTCCATGGGTTGATGTATGACTATCTCCACATACTATTGTGCTCCCAGGTCTTGTTAATCCTTGTTCTGGACCTATAACGTGAACTATTCCCTGATAGGGACTTGCTAGATCAAAAAGCTCAACTTCAAACTCTTTACAGTTTGATGCTAGTGTTTCAATTTGCTGAAGAGAAATTGGATCTTTAATATTGTGCCTGTCAATAGTAGGCACATTATGATCCATAGTTGCAAAAGTTTTATCAGTTCTTCTAATTCTCCTTCCCGCTTCTCTGAGACCTTCGAATGCTTGAGGAGAAGTGACTTCGTGCACTAAATGTAGGTCAATATAAAGAAGAGTTGGCTTACCTTCCTCTTCATGAACTATATGTTTGTTCCAAATCTTATCAAAAAGTGTCTTTGGTCTCATATGAAGATATTATAATACCTAATTAGAAAGAACTATTAAAAGTCTTTAATTTAGAAAATTTTGCATCAGCACCTAGGAAATCCTCAATTCTAAGAAGCTGGTTGTATTTTGCTGTTCTATCTGTCCTGGAACACGAACCAGTTTTTATTTGTCCAGCATTAGTAGCTACGGCTATATCTGAGATAATCGAATCTTCGGTTTCACCCGACCTATGAGAAATTATATAAGAATAATTATTCTTTTTTGCTAACTCGATTGCCTGAATAGTCTCAGAAATAGACCCAATCTGGTTTATCTTAACCAGGATACTGTTGGCAGCTTTTTTGTCTATTCCCGTTTGTAGTCGTGAATTATTAGTTACAAAAAGATCATCACCAACAAGTTGGACTTTTTCTCCTACCAATTTAGTTAGCATTCTCCATCCTTCCCAATCATCTTCATCTAGAGGATCTTCGATTGAAATAATTGGAAATTTATTTATTAATTCTTGATAATATTGAGAAATTTCTTCGATGGATAAAAGTTTTTTATCAATTCTATACTTTTTATTTTCATATATTTCAGTAGCCGCGACATCTAATGCAAAAAAGATTTCTTCTCCAAGCTTATATCCAGAGTTGGAAACAGCTTCGGATATATAATTTAGTGCTTCTTCGTTTGAATTTAGGTTTGGTGCAAAGCCACCTTCGTCACCAACTGCGGTTGAATAACCTTCTTTGTTTAATATTTTTTTGAGCTCTTGGAATATCTCAACCCCAGCTCTCAGAGAGTCAGAAAAAGTAGAGAAACCTGCAGGTACTATCATAAATTCCTGAATATCTAGTCCATTATTAGCATGAGCTCCCCCGTTTACTATATTCATTAATGGTGTAGGCAAACTAAGATCTTTGTCTTGACCTAAGTACTCATAAACTTCTTGGTTATTATTTTTGGCTAAACATTTTAAAAAAGTAATCGAGCAAGCTAGTATTGCATTTGCTCCTAATTTTGATTTATTTTGAGTTCCATCTAAGTCCAATAAGAAATTGTCGAATTCACTTATAGACTCAAAGCTAGCATTGATAACGCTAGATTTTATTAAAGAGTTAATATTCTCAACTGCATTCTTAACACCCTTTCCGTTGAACTCCTTGAGGTTACCATCTCTAAGTTCTACTGCTTCATGTGACCCGGTTGAAGCACCTGAGGGCACAGAGCCTCGACAAATTTGCCCATTATCAACTGACATATCAACTTCTACAGTAGGAGTACCGCGAGAATCAAGAATTTGTCTACCTTTTAAATATGTTATTTTAGCCATTTTTTTAAGTATTTGAATTCTATATCAGCAGAAATTTTTTTCAACAAAAGATATAAAAAAAATTTGAATTCATCTTGTATTAAGATAATGTATTTTAAATTATGGACTTAAGAATTCCCAATTCTCTTAGATTTTTATCTATAGATGCCGTAGAAGAAGCAAACTCAGGACACCCTGGTATGCCTATGGGAATGGCTGATGTTGCTACTGTGCTATTTAATGAGTATTTGAAGTTTGATGCAACTAAGCCTAATTGGCCCGATAGAGACAGGTTCGTATTGTCCAATGGTCATGGGTCGATGCTTTTATACTCTTTGCAATATCTTTTAGGATTCGCTGAGCCATCATTAAAGGAAATAAAAAATTTCAGAAAATTAGGATCAAAGGCTCCAGGTCACCCAGAATATAAGCATACTTTGGGAATTGAAACAACAACCGGACCCCTTGCTCAAGGCTTAGGTAATGCTGTAGGGATGGCTCTCGCCGAGAGAATACAAAATAGCAAATTTGGAGATAAGATTATTAATCATTTTACTTATGCTTTTGTTGGGGATGGTTGCCTGATGGAAGGACTTAGCCATGAAGTTCTGAGTTTGGCTGGACACTTAAAATTAAACAAACTGATAGTTTTCTTTGACGATAATAATATTTCAATTGATGGTCCTACTAATCTTTCAACCTCTGATGATACCAAAAGCAGAATTAAATCTTATAATTGGAATTATATTAATGTGGATGGTCACAATCCATCTAAAATAAGGAAATCAATTGAGAAAGCACAGAAATCAAATAAGCCAACAATGATAGCTTGTTCTACCAAGATAGGGTTCGGCTCACCAAATAAGGAAGGTTCTGAGAAAAGTCATGGAGCTGCACTTGGTAAAGAAGAAGTCCTCATGACCAGAAAAAATTTAAATTGGAGCTATAAACCCTTTGAGATACCGAACTCAATTTTAAAAGTATGGCGTAAGGCTGGTGTTAGATCAAAAAAGAAAAGATTAAGTTGGGAATTACATTTAAAGAATAGTAATTTAAGGAAAGATTTTAATAAAAGCTTGATGGGAAGTTTCTCTAACGCTTTCTTAGAAAAGTTGTATAGAAAGTTTAGAGATAAGAATTTTGATATTCAGAAGATTTCCACAAGAAAATCTAGTGAAAAGGTTATTGAAATTTTTAAAGATTACATTCCCGAACTGATTGGGGGCTCTGCAGACTTAACCCCATCAAATAATACCAGAGTTAAGTCAATGTCTAATATTAGTTCGAAGAATTACTCTGGAGATTACATACATTATGGAATTAGAGAACATGGAATGGCCTCGATTATGAATGGATTATCGTTACATAAAGGTGTTATTCCCTATGGCGGAACTTTCCTTGTTTTTTCAGATTACTGTAGGCCATCAATTAGACTATCTGCAATGATGGGAATAAAAGTCATATATGTTATGACTCATGATTCTATAGGATTAGGTGAAGATGGTCCTACTCATCAGCCTGTTGAACATTTAGCAAGCTTAAGAGCAATTCCAAATCTTAATGTTTATAGACCTTGTGATATCAATGAAACTTTTCATGCATGGGCTGATGCAATTCGCTCAAATAATCCTTCATTAATTGCCTTGAGTCGTCAGGACTTAAAATTTCTAACTAAGTTTCCACAAAAGTTAAATCAAGAATTATTAAATATTGGTGCTCAAGTAGTGTATGGATCTTCCAAAAATCAAGATATAGTTCTTGTTTCATCTGGGTCTGAGGTTGAAATTGCTTATGATGCAGCTGAAGGATTGAAGAAGAGGGGGGTAAAAGCGACTGTTTTATCGATTAGTTGCTCAAAAAGATTCTTTAGCCAGTCTGCCAAAATTAAATCCAAGTTTCTAGGTAATTCTCCAATCTTATCTATCGAAGCAGGACTTTCTTTGGGCTGGAAAAGCTTTTATGATGATTTTACGAATGTAGTTTCAATCGAAACTTTTGGTGCTAGTGCACCTAAAGCTGATTTGTATAAATATTTTAAGATAAATAAAAACGAAATTATCAAAAAGGCACTAAAGATTCTTTCCTAATTAATTTCTTGACATTAAAGTGGTACTAATATAGATTTTTCTATTTATTGGAGATATTTATGCCAGGTATATATGTAGGAAGTAATGAAAATCTAGAAAATGCACTTAGAAGGTTTAAAAGGCAAGTTGAAAAGGGTGGCATTTTGTCTGATGCAAGAAAGAAAGAATACTTTGAAAAGCCAAGTGAGACAAAAAAGAAGAAACTCTTCGCTGCAAAAAAAAGGATGAATAAAAAAGTTAGAAAACCAAGATATTAAAGCAATTAAATGTCATCATATGAAAAATACTCAGATAAAGAAGACATCTTAAATAAAACCTCAATTAAAGAATACATAGATAAAAATTGGTCAGAATGTAAAAAATCTGGAAGTGGATATAAAGTTTTGTGTCCTTTTCATGACGATAAATCCCCATCAATGCACATTAGCGAAGATAAAGGTCTATATCATTGCTTTGTTTGTAAAGCTGGTGGTAATTTAATTCAATTTATTAAAGAATTTAAGAATTTAACTTATCCCGAGACATTAGAAGACATTTCAAGTTTTTTTAACATAAAGATACCTAAAAATAACTATAAGCCATCGGAAGATGTAAGTTTAAATAAAAAATTATATGATTTTAATAATAAGATTTTACAGTTTTTCTCTAGATGTCTACTAGATAATCAAAGAAATTCGAAAGCAATTAATTACTTAAAAGGAAGAGGTTTTACAGCTGAGGATATTGAAGAGAATTCTTTAGGGTTTGCACCAGATAGTTGGGATTCTATTTCATCTTTAGTATCTGGAAAGAAAGATGCTGCTGACATAGCGCTGCTCCTTGGGCTTGTAAATAAGAAAGATGGCAAGGAAGGTTTATATGATTTCTTTAGAAATAGAATCATATTCCCGATTAAAAATAGACAAGGAAATGTTTTAGCTTTTGCCGGTAGAACTATTGGAGATGATAAAGCAAAATATATAAACTCTAAGGAATCTGAAATCTTTTCAAAACGTAAAATTCTTTATGGCTTAGGAAATTTTAACAAATTAAATGGCAGGAGACCTAAGTATGTTTTTATAGTAGAGGGTTACACTGATGTTTTGATGATGAACAAGTGTGGATTATATAATGTAGTTGCTACAATGGGGACTTCACTGACGCTGGAACATGCAAATGAGATTAAGAAAATTTCCAACAAAGTTATTCTTTGCTATGATTCCGACTCTGCGGGCATTGACGCATCTTTTAAGAATATTGAGCCCTTGTACCAGTTCGGGATTGAAATCTTTAGCTTGAGGTTAGAAAAAGGCACAGATCCTTGCTCTTATTTGGAAAAGTATGGAAGAGAGGAATTTATTCAAAAAGCTAAAAAATCTCATTCTATAATGGATGAATATATGGATTATTTAAAAGATAAATATATAGAAAAAGAATTAAGTATCAACGAAGTTTTAGAAAATTTTATTGGAAAGATTAAATATGTCCAAGATTTTATACAAAGAGATGAATTCATAAATAAGTTTGCTTCATCTTTTCAAATTACAAAAGTAAAGATAGAAAAGATAATAAATAAGGAATTTATTAAAATTGACTCTAATCTAGAAATTTCATCTACAAACCGTATTCTTAGTCCAGAGGATATAATTTTGAAAGTCTTTGTGGAGTTCTCAGATTCCAGAGACCCATCCTTAATGAAAAAGTACTCCTCTATTCTTTGCAATAATTTTCACGAACAGATTCTATCGCTTATGATGAATAATACAGATGCTGAAGCTTCCAATATTATAGGAAAAATTAACGAAGAGGCTTTAAGTAGTATGATTTCAGATTTAATATTTACACCTTATGATATTCCTGAAGATAAACTATTAAGAAAAAAATTAATTGAAGATTGTATGAAAAGAATAGAGCTTGATTCTATAAAAGATTTAAAGCGACTCATTAATCTCAAACTTAGTAAGAATGCTGAAATACCTGAACAAGAAGAAAAGCTTCTGTTGAATGAGTTGAGAAATCTTATCGAGAAAGAAAAGGCCTTATTTTAGGAGCGAATATTGTTCTTTATAGGCATTTTCTTCTTAATTAGTTAATATTATACAAAGTGCAAATGTTAAATAAAAACGTACTCCCTTTAGCTTTAGATTTTCTTCCTCATTTTGTAGATAAAATTCTGCCTAAAATAAAATTAGACAAAAAGGTTAGGAAAGAGCTGGAAATCAGAGCCCCTGTAAAGCAGCTGGAATCTACAGATGATCCTGTTAAAAGTTATTTGAATACTATTGCACTTCATTCCTTATTAAAAAAATCAGAAGAAACAGATGTTGCATCAAGATTAAGCATTGCTAAAACCTTTTTATGCGAATCTTTGGTGTCAGATTTAATATTGTTAAGGTTTGTTTCGGAAAATTATTTATCTACTTCTTTTAATCCTGAATCTTATGATCTTGATATGTATGAGGTAGGTACCCATGGTGCAAAAAGTGAAAGTCTCAATAGAAGAATTGTTAATGTATTTGATGTTATAGATAAGGCTTTATCTAAGAAAAAATTGCCAACTAAAGATAAGAAGTTATTAAAAGAGGAAATGTTAAAAATTGAATTCTCATCCGATTTCTTAAAGTCACTAGTTGAGTTTGTTAAAAGAAGCGAATATCCAAAGGATTTTATAGATAATGTTAAAAAATCAAAGCTTAATTATGTTGTATCAAAGAAGAAACTTGTTGAATCTAATCTAAGGTTAGTTGTAAGTATTGCCAGAAGATATACGAATAAGGGGCTACCTTTCTTAGATTTAATACAAGAGGGCAACATAGGGTTAATTAGAGCTGTAGAAAAGTTTGAGTATGAGAGAGGCTATAAGTTCTCTACTTATGCTACATGGTGGATTAGACAGGCGATAACAAGAGCCTTGGCTGACCAAGCTAGGATAATAAGAATCCCTGTTCATATGACAGAGCAAATCAATAGAATATCCTCTGCCTCAAGGATTCTGGTGCAGAAGCTTGGAAGAGAACCTACTTCTTCTGAATTGGCAGTTCAATCAAATTATGACTTAAGCAAGGTGGAAAAAATACTCAGGGTCACCAAAGATCCCATAGCTCTGGATTCTCCAATTAATGATGATGAATCTTCTCAAACTTTAATGGATACCGTGGGTGATGATAAAACACCATCCCAGTACGATTCTTTTAAAGATAACGAGCTTAAGGATATGATTAATGACTCACTTCATAAGGTGTTGAGTGAACGAGAAAAGGAAGTTATAAAGAAAAGGTTTGGAATTGATGAAGATCAAGCTTTCACTTTAGAAGAAATTGGTAAAGAGTTTAATGTTACTCGTGAAAGAATTAGACAAATAGAATTAAAAGCACTAAAAAAGTTAAAAAAACTCCGTAAATCCCCAGTATTAAGCTATTTAGATTAAAAAATTAATTTTAATATTGACATCAATCTTTTTTTGTATAAGATTTTAGATTCTAGGTGGCCACACTGGAGGGGGTACACCCGGTTCCATTCCGAACCCGGAAGTTAAGTCCTCAGAGGCCGATGATACTGATACCCGTTGGTATTGGGAAAGTAGGTAGCTGCCTAGTTAATTTTTCTTATGTCTGACAAATTTAAAATAGCTATTTTTTCATCTGGTAATGGTTCAAATTTTGAAGCAATTGTAAATGCAAATATGCCAAATATTGAGGTTTCACTTCTTTTTTGTAATATGAAAGATGCATATGTTTTAGAAAGAGCCAGGAAGCTATCAATAGAGTCGCTATTTCTTTCTCATAAAGATTTTGATTCCAGAAAAGCTTTTGAAACTGAAATAATTTCCCGTATTGAGAAGTATGATGTTCAATTAATCGTTTTGGCAGGATTCAAGAGGATATTATCCCCATTCTTCACTTCACATTATGAAAAGAAAGTTATAAACCTCCATCCTTCATTGCTACCAGCTTTTACTGGATTACACGCACCTCGACAAGCCGTAGATTATGGAGCAAAGTTTAGTGGATGTACTGTTCATTATGTTGATGAAGGAATTGATACTGGTCCTATTATAACGCAAGGATTAGTTGAAATTGACGATAATGATACTGAGGAATCTTTGATTCAGAAGATTCACCAAAAAGAACATGAAATCTTACCAAAAGCAATACAGCTTATTTCAGAAGATAGGTGTGTTCTCGATGGAAGAAGAGTATTAATTAAAAGTTAAATTTCTTTCCCAATAGCATGAGCAATTATTCTTGCTTTTTTAACCATCTCAGCAAATTTCTTAGGTTTTAACGATTGTCCACCGTCGCTTAAAGCAATTTCTGGTTTATTGTGAACTTCCACAGCTAGCCCATCTGCTCCAGCCGCAATTGCTGCATATGCAATTGGCGAAACATATTGCCAGTAACCTGTACCATGAGCAGGATCACCGATTACCGGGAGATGAGTTTTTTCTTTTAAGACCGGAATAGCATTTATATCAAAAGTATTTCTAGTTGCTGTCTCAAAAGTTCTAATACCTCTTTCACATAAGGCAACACTCATATTCCCTTCTGCAAGAAGATACTCTGCGCAAAGTAAGAATTCATTTATTGTTGTAGACATTCCTCTTTTTAAAAGCACTGGTTTCTTCGTCTTACCCACAGCTTTTAATAGCGCATAGTTCTGACAGTTTCTTGCGCCTATTTGTATCATATCAGCATATTTACAAACCAAGTCTAAATCTTTAACATCTAAAACTTCAGTAACAATTGGCAGCTGAGATTCATCACCAGCTTTTCTAAGCAATATTAAACCCTCTTCGCCCATCCCTTGAAAGGTATAAGGTGAAGTTCTTGGTTTAAATGCACCACCTCTAAGAATTGTCGCACCGCTTTCTTTTACAGACTTAGCTATTTCTAATATTTGATCTTCAGATTCTATTGAACATGGACCGGCTATAAGTGTTAAGTTCTTACCACCGACTGTTGTATTACCAACTTTAAATTCTGAGTCATCATTTCTAAACTCTCGACTTCCAAGTTTGTGAGGTTGCATTATAGGGACGACGGCCTCAACTCCAGGAAGCTGACCTAAAAGATTCATGTGTTGCTGTTTTTCTTTTTGGTCACCAACGGCACCTATTATGGTTTTAGATTTACCCTTAACGACTTCCGCGGTGTACCCGTATTCTTTTATTGCGGCTATAATCTTTTCTAACTCTTCATTTGAAGATGAACTTTTTAAAACAACTATCATAAAAACCTCCGATGCTATATAGTATTTTATGGAAAAAAGAATCTTTATCAAATTAATTAAGGAAAATTGTGGATATTAATTTTATAAAAAAAATTATATCAATCCTAAAATGGTTGATAATTGCCCTATTGACGGTTCTTTTTGGTTTTTTAACTATATTAGTTTCGCTTTTCTCTCCCAGACTCGCTTGTCTATCAACAGTAAAATTATGGGGCAAGTTAATATTATTTTTTTGTAATATTAGGCTTAAAGTAAGTGGGATAAGTAATTTATCAGATAAGCCTTTAATTGTTATGTATAACCATAAAAGCTTTTTTGATATTTTTTGTTTTAGCTCTTTTATGCCTTACGATTGGAGAGCTATGATGAAAAAAGAACTTCTCAACTTTCCCGTCTTCGGACAAGCAGTAAAGATTATGGGACACTATTTTGTGGCACGGGACGGATCTTTTGAAGACAGAAGAGAAGTCGTTAAAATGTTGAAGAAAATTAAGAATGGAAGAATCGTTTTTATCGCGCCTGAAGGTACTAGAAATCCGAACCCGGGACTCTTAGAGTTTAAGACGGGGGGTTTTTTTATAGCTAGAAAAACTGATACTAATATTGTTCCCATGATTATTGATGGTGCAGGAGATATTCTAGACAAAGGATCTTTTAATATAAAACCAGGGACAATCGTCATTAAATTTCTTCAGGAAATTGATGTTTCAACTTATAGCTCTAATAAAGATGGTATAAATGACTTAAGAGAGCACACTTTTAAAATTTTCAATCAAAATTTATAAGTTATTTTTTTAAGACCTTAATAGAATAAATTTTTTTATCATCTTTTTTGTAAAATTTTTGGAATTTTGTTAAAGGAATTGAAGAGTCTAAAGGATCTATAGATTTATCAGGCGAAAGATTCGTTTTTAAAATAGTTCTCTTAATTTCTCTAAAATATTCATTGCTATCAGTTTTAATAATAAGGCTTCCTTTTCTCTTTAATTTTTGATATATACCCGTCAGAAGCTCTAAGTTGACCAATCTATTTTTTTGATGTTTCTCTTTAGGCCATGGATCTGGATTATTAATAAAAACTTTATTGATTGAATTGGTCTTTAAAACTTTTGTAGTAAATAGGGTTGCATCACATAAAGCAAATTTAACGTTATGGAGTTTGTTTGCATGAGCTTTCTTTAGGCACTTAATTATTCTGCCATATTTAATTTCTACTCCTATGAATTGTCTTTTTGGGTATAAAGATGCAAGGTCCACTATAAATTCACCTTCACCGCAACCAATATCTAGTATGGTATTTTTATTGAGAAAATACTTATCAAAATCTACTGTTGTAAAATTAATTAGATATTCAGGGAATTTATCAATTTTTAATTTCATCAATAACTTTATTTAATGCATTCAATATTATTTTATCATTTACCTGAATTGAGTGCTTACCTTTGGTTGTCTTCATTTTACCTATATTTTGCGGAATAGAGAAAGTAATTTTGTTATCACTATTCTTTTTGTCTAGCCTCATAAAAGAAAGAAGTTGCCTATTGTCAGATTTGTTAAGCTTTATCTTTAGAAGATTATGCATTAATAGTAGCTCTTTAATTCTAGAATAGTTAGTAATAGACAATACTTTTATGTCATGAGCTATTTTGGCTTCTACTAGCATGCCTAATCCTATACAATCCCCATGTGATTTGGAGTAGTTATATAGTTTTTCGATTGCATGCCCTACTGTATGACCAAAATTTAGAATCATTCTTTTGTCACCTTCCTTAAAGTCTTCCTTGATAGTCTTTACTTTTATTTGTATGCACTTCTTTATAATCTTCATTATTATATTTTTTTTATTTGAGAGAAAGTTTTTATTGATTGTTCCAAGTAGGGAAAATAATTCTTCATCATCGATGATTGAATATTTTATAATTTCCGCCATCCCCTGTCTTATTTCTTTTTTTGGTAGGGACAAGAGAAAGTCCATATTAATTATTATTTCCTTAGGATTATAAAAAGTTCCTATTAGATTTTTACCATATTTGTTATCGATTGCAGTCTTACCACCAATAGAGCTATCAACAATAGCAACCAGAGAAGTTGGTATATGGACCAAATCAATACCCCTCATAAAAGTCGATGCGGTATAGCCAGATAGATCACCCACGACTCCTCCACCAATAGCGACAATAAGACTTTTACGGTTAAACTTATTTTTTAATAGCTCTTCTTCTATGTGGTTTTTGGTTTCGATAGATTTGCTTTTTTCACCCGGCTTAATGTTTATATTTAGTAAGCTATTGCTTGATATGGTCTTCCTGTATAGAGCCCAAATATTTGTATCAGAGACTATGGCTATCTTTGTATAGCTTCTTTTTTGTTTATCAAGGAAATCTTTAATATTTTTACTAAATTTAATTGTATATGAACTTTTTACTGCCTCGTTTATTACTTTCATATTTTTAAAATCTTATAAGAGATGATATGTTGTTACATTTCAACTTATCTCTTCCTTTTAGACTTTCTAATTCAATAACAAAAGATATAGAACTTATCGAGCAATTAAAGTTCTTAACTAATTCTTCGATTGCCTCAATTGTTCCACCTGTTGCTAGTAAGTCGTCAATTATTGCAACTTTATCCCCTGGTTTTATTGAATCTGTATGTATTTCGAATGTATCAGTTCCATATTCCAACTCGTAGTCGACCTCAAAAGTTTTATATGGGAGCTTCCCTTTTTTTCTAACAAGGACTAAATTTTTGTTCAGATTGTAGCAGACAGCTGAGGCAAATATGAAACCTCTGGATTCTGGAGCTACTATTGATGTTACTTCATTGGGTATATTTTTAGAAATTTCGTTTACTACAAAAGTAAACGCCTTGTAGTCACCAAGAAGAGGAGTTATGTCCTTATATAAGATTCCATCTTTTGGAAAATTCGGAATATCTCTTATGTATTCTTTTATATCCATTTTATAATTAAATATATAATTAAAATTAGTATTAAGCTAATAGATATATAAAAAAGTTTTTTACTTTTTAGCATCTGATCGAATTGCTCTTCAAATACTTTTGCTAAGTAGCCGATTAAAGCAAATCTTAAACCTCTTCCTATTATAGAGCCGACAAGAAAAGGAAGGAAATCAACATTCAGTACTCCAGCCGTTACACAGAAAAGTTTAAATGGAAGTGGCGTAAATCCAGATGTAATCATTAGCAGGAAAGTTCCGTCATTAAATTTTTCTCTAATTATACTAATTTTATCGATATTATTTGAAATTAATGCGATATCATTTTTAATACCAAAGGCAACTATTTCCTCTCCGAGATAGTATCCAAGGCAACCACCAGCTACTGAGCATATAAGGCATAAAAAGACTAATTTTATAATTCTTTTATAAGTTTTTTTTATGCATAGTAGTCCTAAAAAAGGATCTGGGGGTATTATAAAAATTACAGCTTCAGTAAATGAGACTATCGACATTATCATTTGGCCCCTAGGCCCTCTACATAGCTGGAGAATATATTGATATAATTTATCTATCATAGCTTCAATTTTAGCCTCTTTGAATCTGTATAGTCGGTTATTAATGGAGTAACAGAAATATAGTTATTTCTTATTGCATGAATATCGGTTCCAGTTTTGGATTTATAAGTTAAATCACTCCCACCAATCCAAAAGTATTGATTTCCTCTTGGATCCTTTTTGGGAACAATAGTTTGTCCATATGCTCTTGAACCTTGCTTGGTCATTTTTATCCCTTTAATTTTATCATTCACAACATTTGGATAATTAATATTTAGAAAAAAAGATTTTAGTTTGATAGAAATTATTTTGTCTAGAATTGTCTTGAAATAGATTGAGCACTCTTTATATTTCGGATTCTTTTTATTGGCAATTGAAATTGCAATTGAATTAACTCCATGAAGGAACCCTTCTCTCGCGGCTGCTACAGTTCCTGAATAATTTATATCATCTCCTATATTAGCTCCATCATTAATTCCCGAAACAACTAAATCAAATGGCTTCTTACCTATCTTGGAATTTATAGCAAAGTTTACACAATCAGCAGGAAGACCAAGTAAGGCAAACTTGTTCTTTTGGGTTTCTCTAACTCTCAAAGGAGTATTGAGACTTATTGAATGACTCTTTGTACTTTGGTTATATTCAGGAGCAACAATAATTGTCTCCCCAAAAGTAGATAATATCTCATATAAATCAATAAGACCTTTTGCTTGAATACCATCATCATTTGTTAAAAGAATTTTCATTAATACATATTAACCAATTTTATTTAATTATGCTTTAGTACAAATAGACATATTTCATAAACTGACATTTATTAGATTCCTCAATTTATCTCTTAGTTTTTTAAGTTTCTGCATAACTTCAACTTGAGTTTCCAGCTTTTTGTTTAGTTTCTGATTGATATTCTCGTTGTTACTTAAGATTTCCAAATTTTTCATATACTTATCAATTTCTAAAATTATTTCTATTGAATTTTTATGATAAAGTTTATGACTTGTCTCATCATTAGTTCTTAGCTGACTAGCTAGTTCTTTATATTTTTTAGTCCAATATCGTATTTTACTACTAGGAATCCCAGTTATTTCAACAAGCTCGCCTATTTTAAAGAAAAACTTACTATCATTTGTTTTATCAGGTTCCATGAAAAAAAAGTAAAATAATTAACTTTTAATGTCAATTCTATCTAATCTTAAAAGTTGCCCTATGAAAAGGGCTAGGACCAAATTTTTTAATTAACTCAATATGCTGCTTTGTGCCGTAACCTTTATTGTTCTCAAGATTATAATACGGATATATTTGTGAAACCTTTTTTAATATAAAGTCACGAGTAATTTTTGCAATTATTGATGCGGAAGCTATAGATTTGTATTTTTGGTCACCTTTTACCACACATATTTCTTCAAGCTCAGTTCCAATCTTTTGATTTCCATCTATTAGTAAGCAAGCATTTTTTGTTTTAAGTTTTCCAACAGCTCTACTCATTGCTAGCTTGGTCGCATTTAAAATATTTATTTCATCTATCTCTTTATGAGTTGCATAACCCAGAGTAAAAGTAGATCTGGTACTAATTAATTGAGCAAAGGCATAAGTTCTTTTCTTATCTGTCAGAATTTTGGAGTCATTGACCTGAATGTGATTGGTTGACGAGTTTAGAATAAAAGCGCAAGCCACAACAGGTCCCACTAAAGATCCTCTGCCTACCTCATCAATCCCAACAACTACCTTTTCACTTTTGAGTAACTCTATTTCAATTAGATTTGGGTCTTTCATCTAAGCAAGCTGCATTCTTTTAAGTTCAATTAGTAGTTCTGATGCTTTTTCCTCATCTAAAGTAGTTAAAGGTAGTCTCAGACTATTGATGCATAACCCTAGCTTACTCATTGCAAACTTTATTGGAATTGGGTTAGTGTCCACAAAAAGAAGTTCATTTAATTTGGCGATATCTGAATTAATCTTCTTTACTATTAAGTTCTCACTCTTTTGAAAAGAATTGTACAACGCTGAACATTTCTCAGGTATGAGGTTTGATGTTACAGATATAAATCCTGAACCTCCCTCTTCAAGTATTGAAAGATTCAAAGAGTCCTCACCGGATAATATGATAAAATCTTTAGGACAGGACTTTTTAATTTTTCTTGTTGTATTTATGTCCCCACTAGCTTCTTTTATTCCAACTATATTTTTATTCTCTAAGGATAGCTTATTTATAGTTTCAACCTCAAGGCTAACTACAGATCTTCCAGGAATATTATAGAGGATTATAGGCAGTGAGGTATTAGCAGAAATATTAGAAAAATGTTTAAATAAACCTAGTTGGTTAGGCTTGTTGTAATAAGGGACTACTTGAAGTGTGGCATCAGCTCCAGCGTTCTCGGCACTTGCCGTCATTTCTAAAGCCTCATGTGTTGAGTTGGATCCTGTTCCTGCTATAACAGGTATCTTTTTTTTTGTAATATCAATTGCTATCTTAATTACTTCTTGATGCTCTTCGTGACTAAGAGTAGGGGATTCACCTGTTGTTCCACAAGGAACTATTCCATGGACTCCGCTTTTAATTTGCCGAACAATTAATTTTTCTAATCCTATTTCATCTAACTTACCATTAGCCTTAAAAGGGGTAATTAGAGCAGTTATACATCCGTGAATAATAGACATTTAATAATTATAGTACTATAAAATTACTTTTCCTGTAAACATTCTGCAATTTGTACAGCATTAAGGGCTGCCCCTTTTCTGATTTGATCTCCAACTACCCACATGGAAAATCCATTTTTTATTGAGTAATCGCTTCTAAGTCTACCTACTAGACAGTCATCCTTATTCGAAGAATCAGTAGGCGTGGGGTAAGACATAGTATCATTAATTTTAATATTCTTAACACCTGGGAACTTACTTAAAGCCCTATGAGCACTAGACAAACTTATTTTTTGTTCGAATTCAATATTAATGCTAATACTATGAGACCTTAATACGGGAACTCTAACAGTAGTAGCAGAAATTAGGATTTTGTTATCAGAAAGTATTTTTCTTGATTCATTATGGAGTTTCATTTCTTCTTCTGAATAATTATTCTTAGTTATTGATCCAATTTTAGGTATTACATTAAAAGCAATATTACGTTCAAAAACTTTATTCTTTGACTTTTTATTACCTGACAAAAACCTTTTTGTCTCAGATATTAATTCTGTCATACCTGCATTTCCCGCGCCAGATACTGATTGAAAGCTGGTTGCAACAATCCTTTTAATTGAACCTAAATCATATAAAGGTTTTATAGCCATTAATGAAATGATAGTTGTACAGTTAGGATTCGCAATTATCTTGGACTTGTATTTGGTTATATGACTAGCGTTAATTTCCGGAACTACCAATGCTACTTTTTTATCCATTCTAAATGCAGAGCTATTATCTATAACAAAACAATTATTTGCCGCAGCTATCGGAGCATATTTTTTACTAATATTTGAACCAGCAGAAAAAAAGACAATATCAAAATTCTTTAAAGAAGAACTCTTTAATTGTTTTATTGTAATTGGTTTATTCTTATATAAAATCGATTTTCCTGCAGATCTTTGGGAGCCAAATAGTGACAATTCAGAAATTATAAATTTTCTTTCCTGAAGAATTTTTACAATCTCTAATCCAACTGCTCCACTTGCACCAACAATTGCTACTCTCATAGCTCAAGCTCACTTATTTTTTCTATATTTTTTAGTTCTGAATCATCAGCCCTTGTTTTTATCCACATTGAAAGTATTCCTTTTATATCACTCTCTTTTACACTCATTAATCCTATCCCCAATACATTAGCATTGTTCCATTTTCTTGCACCTTCTGCTACTTCCTGATTATTACAAAGTGCAGCTCTGATACCTTTGAATTTATTTGCAACAATAGTAACACCTGTACCTGTATAACAAAAAAGTAATCCGAAATCTGACTTATTCTGTTGAACATCCCTAGAAACCTTTTTTGCAACTTCAACCCAATCTAGTCCATCACCAGCCAAGCTTCCGTATTCTATAAGAGGGTAGTTGTTTTTAATAAGGTATTCTTTCGCGATGGATACACATTTAGACTCATTATCTGCGCCAATAGAAAAGCGAATATTTTTTATCATTACTTTTTTTTACCTTTCTTTTCTTTTATATTACTTTAAAAATTATCTAATAGGAATTCTATATGTCTATAATGAATAATAAAATTAAAGAAGTTCTTAAATTAGCTTGCTTAGAAGCAGGAAAAGTAATATCTAAGAACTATGGAACTAGGAAAAGTGTAAAATCTAAGGGTGATAATGACTGGGTAACTAAGCAAGATATTCTAGTAGAAAAACTTATTATTAAAATAATAAAAAAATCTTTTCCTGATTCTTCTTTTATAGGAGAGGAGACAGGAGCCTCAAAGAAGAAGATGGACATGACTTGGATTATAGACCCTATCGATGGGACGAATAATTATATTCATGACTATCCTTTTTTTTGCACATCTATCGGTGTAATGATAAAAGGTAAGATGATGCATGGTGCAATTTATGATTCTCTAAGAGATGAGTTCTTTTATGCCCAAAAGAACCATGGTGCGTTTATGAATGGAAAAAGAATTAAAGTTAGTGAGATCAAAAAGCTTTCAGACTCTTTACTATGTACCGGATTTATTACATCTAAAGTGTCTTATGCTAAAAAGAACATTAGCAACTTTAGAAGATTAGTATTCAAGGCGAGGTCAATTAGAAGAGATGGGTCTGCTGCACTAGATTTAGCTTATGTGGCATGTGGGAGATTGGATGGTTTTTGGGAGCTTGGACTTAACAGTTGGGATACTTCTGCTGGCGTATTGCTTGTGGAAGAAGCAGGGGGAAAAGTTATCAATTCCAAAGGAGAAAAGTTTAATATAATTGAAAATAAAAGTTTGATATCCGGCAATAAATACTTGGTTAAAAAACTATTAATTGAGATTAAATCTAATCAAGTTTAGCTCTAAAGGTAATTCTTAATTATTGATGAGTTATTTTCCATAATATCTTTCATTGTTCCTGAAGCAATAATATTTCCTCCTTTACTCCCACCCCCAGGGCCAATGTCAATTATATAGTCTGCAATTTTAATTATATCTAAATTGTGCTCTATAATAAGAAGAGTATTTCCACTTTCAATGAGAAACTCAAAAGTTCTGACTAAATTCCTTAAATCGTCCACATGCAGTCCTATTGATGGTTCATCTAGAATATATAGAACATTCTTTGTGCTTTTTGAAAGCAATGATTTTGCAATTTTAATTCTTTGTGATTCTCCACCAGACAAAGTGTTAGTAGGTTGTCCAAGTGATAAATATCCTAGACCAACTGATGATAAGATATTTAGTTTTTTAACTATTTTGTTATCATCTTCAAAAAAAGTAATTGCTTCATCCACTGTAAGATCTAATATCTCATTTATATTTCTTCCCTGAAATTTAATTTTTAAAATATCTTTATTAAATCTTTTACCATCGCAAGAATCACAAATAACCTCAAGATCAGATAAAAACTGCATTTCTATAACTTTTTTTCCATCACCCTTGCAGTCATCACACCTTCCTCCATCTGTATTAAAGGAAAAATCTCCCGGCTTTAATCCCAACGATTTAGACTGTGAGACTTTAGCCATGATTGACCGGATATCGTCATAAATCTTCATATAGCTGGCGGGATTAGACCTTGCACTTGTTCCAACTGTATCTTGATTTATCATTATAAGCTCATTAATTTTTGATAATCCAGAAATAGAATCTACCAAACCTGGATTTAGGTAAGTTTGCCCAAATTGCTTACAGGCATTTCCAAAGAAGCAATCCTTAATAAGTGTACTTTTTCCCGAACCAGAAACTCCCGTAACACAGGTAATACATCCTAAAGGTACTTCGAAGCTAACATTTTTAATATTATTTAAAGATGCATTTTTAATCTTTATTTTTTCTTTTGGAAGTTTTTTTGATATAGTTTTTTCTATTTGGATTTTTTTATTTAAATATTTTGATGTTATGGAATCTTTATTTTTTTTGAGTGACTTATAGTCACCACAATGAACCAACTCTCCGCCCATTTTTCCAGACTTTGGTCCTAACTCAATAATCCAATCAGCCTTTGATATTATACTTAAATCATGCTCAATTAAAATAATTGTATTATCAAGATTCCTCAGATTAATAATAGTTTTATATAAATTATTAATATCTTTAGCATGAAGTCCAATTGAGGGCTCATCTAAAACATAAAGTGTGTCTGTAAGTTCAGAGCCAAGTTGCTGGGAAAGATTTACTCTTTGTATTTCACCTCCGGATAAAGTTTTACCTAGCCTGTTAAGTGTTAGATATTCTAGTCCAACTTCTATAAGAAATTTTAATCTAAATTTACATTGTTTTAGTGGCTCATTTATTATCTTGGTATCCATATCCTTAATCTCTAATTTGTCAAAGAACTTCTCAAGTGCTTCAATACTTAAATCACAAAGTTCATTTATAGTTAGTCCATTCAGCTGAACATTAGATGCAATCTTATTAATTCTTGAACCTCCACATTCATTACAAAGAGTAGGGTTTCTGTATTTACTTAAAAGTACTCTAATATGCATTTTGTAAGTTTTTCTTTCTAATCTTTTAAAGATTCCGTTGATACCTTTATGTGAAGAGTCACCTGTCATAATTAAGGCTTTATCTTTGTTTGATATTTTAGAAAAAGACAATTCGGTATTAATATTATTTCTCATACATAACTCTAGGAATTTTTTTCTTTCATAACCAAGCGATGGTCTCTCAATCACGGAAATAGCACCATCTGCAATCGATAGGCTATCGTCCTGAACTATTAAGTCCATGTCTGGAGTTAGTATGTTCCCAAATCCTTTACATTCTCTACATGCACCGTTTGGTGTATTAAAAGAGAAGTTGTTAGGAGTAGTTTTTTTGTACTCTTTTAAGCATTCTGGGCAACAAAGCTCTTTTTTATAATTTAAAGCTAACACAATATTCTTATCGTAAATATTTATCTTGCTAGAAAGAGAGAAACATAATTCTAGGGATTCAATAATTCTAGAAAAGTTTGATTCTGTTATTAGCACTTTATCGATAAGAGGATTGAAAGAGGTATTACCTTCTTCTTTGTCTTGAATAAGTTTAATCTCGTTATCAACTATGATTTCAAAGATTCCAATTTTCCTGAACTCTTTTTCGTCTATATTTCTATTGTTTTCTATTGCTATATAAACTTCCTTATTTATAAAATTTTTCAAAAGATTTTTATAAATTCCTTCCGGGTCTAATGAGGTACATTCTTTATGACAATCAACACAAAATATCCTACCAACCCTGCTATAAATGACTCTCATATAGTCATAAATCTCAGTTAATGTCCCTACAGTTGATCTAGAATTTTTAACCGTATTTCTGCTTTCTATGCATATCGATGGGGGAACTCCATTTAAAGAAGTTATCTGAGGTTTCTCTATCTTCTCGAGAAATTGCCTTGCATATGTTGAGAGTGATTCAAGATACCTTCTTCTGCTTTCAGCATGGATTGTACCTATGGCTAGTGAGGACTTTCCCGAGCCTGATAACCCCGTAATCACACAAAGGCTATACCAAGGTATTTCACAACTGATTTTTTTAAGATTGTTTGAAGAAGCACCCTCAATAGAAATTATCTTTTTCATTCTTTAATTATAGTAACTATTTTTTTCAGTTCCTTGAATTTTTTTACAATTTGAGTAGTCTGAAAGATAAGTCATGGCACTAACAAAAATAATAGATAGCGAAGTTTCTTCCTTAATTAACAGTGAAATTAAGAGACAAGAATATGAGCTTCAGATGATTGCATCTGAAAACTATGCTAGCGAAGCTGTAATGGAAGTTATGGGTTCAGTTCTTACCAATAAATATGCTGAAGGATATCCCGGTAAAAGATATTATGGGGGCTGTCAATTCGTTGATGTTGCAGAGCAATTAGCAATTGATAGAGCTAAGAAGCTCTTTGGTGCCGAAGCTGTAAATGTCCAGCCGCACTCTGGTGCGCAAGCTAATATGGCGGTTTTCTTGGGTTTTCTTGAACCTGGCGATACAGTGTTGGGTATGAGCTTAGACCATGGTGGACATCTTTCTCATGGTTCAAAGGTTAATTTTTCTGGAAGAGTCTACAACTCTATTTCATATGGGGTAGATAAAGATACTTTTTTGATTGACTATGATCAAATAGAAGATTTAGCTCTTAAAAATAAGCCTAAGTTAATTATTGCCGGTTGGAGCTCTTATCCTAGAGATTTAGATTACAAAAGATTTAGAGAAATAGCCGATAAATCAGGTTCTTTACTTTTAGCAGACATAGCTCATCCGTCAGGGCTAATAGCCGCTGGCTTATATTCTAACCCAATTCCATTTTGCGATTTTGTTACTACAACAACGCATAAAACTCTTAGAGGACCTAGAGGTGGAATGATTATGACCAAAGAGGAACACTTGAAGATAATAAATAGTAGAGTTTTCCCCGGTACCCAAGGTGGTCCTTTAATGAATACAATTGCTGCCAAAGCTGTTGCTTTTAATGAAGCACTTACTGATTCATTCAAAGATTATCAAAAACAAGTTTTAGTTAATTCTAGATTGTTGGCAAGTATTTTAATTGATAAGGGTTTTGACTGTATCACAGGTGGAACAGACACTCACTTAGTCCTTCTTGATCTTAGAGGCTCTGGAGTTACAGGTAAGGAAGGAGAGCAAGCTCTTGCATCTGCTGGAATCACAACTAATAAGAACGCTATCCCGTTTGATCCATTACCACCTTCGGTAGCATCAGGAATAAGAATTGGTACTCCTGGTATAACCACTCGTGGGATGAAAGAGGATGAGATTAAACAGATTGGTGAATTAATATCTAAAGTTCTATCGGATTATAATAACGAAAGTCTTCTATCTGCATGTAAAAAAGAAGTTAACGACCTATGTTCAAGGTTCCCTATTTATCCAAATTTATTATAGCTTTATATTCAATGTTCACTAATTTTTATGATAGAATCAGTTCATGAGTTACCAGGAACTAGGATGTTGTACTATTGAGAACACCAAAGTTATAGATTCAAGACAGGGATCTGATTCAAGATCAATTAGAAGAAGAAGGGAATGCATAACTTGCTCTCGAAGATTTACAACTTACGAAAGAGTTGAGGACTATGAACTACTTGTTCTTAAAAGAGATGGAACTATTCAAGAATTCAATAAAACAAAAATAATTGACGGTATGTTTAGTGCTTGTCAAAAAAGAAATATTTCTATGAAGCAAATTGAAGATGTTGTCCAACTAATTGAAAAGGAATTAATAGAGTCTTCAAGAAGAGAAATCAAATCTAATGAGATTGGAGATCTTGTCATAAGGCATCTTTATGAGATTGATAAAGTAGCCTATATTAGATTTGCATCAGTTTATAGATCTTTTAATAATTTGGAAGAGTTCTCATCTGAATTGAACTCATTAATAAAGAAGAGTTAAATGATTATTGATTCACATGCTCATTTGTACACTTATAACAATATAGATGAAGTCGTTTTAGAGGCAAAAGATGCAAAAGTTGAAACTATTGTTTCAATTTCTACTGACATAGAGACCTCAAAGTTAAATATCGGAATTTCAGAAAGATATGATAACGTTTTTTGTGCTGTTGGAGTCCACCCATGCGATATAATGAAACATTCAACATCTGATTTAGATAAGATAGAAAAACTTTCAAAAAGTTTAAAGAATAAGGCGATTGGTGAAATTGGTTTAGACTTTTTTCATTCTAATGAATATAGGAAAGATCAGTTTGAGTTTTTTGACCGCCAAATTGACATTGCACAAAGAGTAGGTCTCCCTTTTATTGTTCATGCTCGTGATTCATATTTGGAACTTGTCGATTACTTAAGTTCCAGAAAAATAAAATCAGATTTTGTTGTTCATTGTTTCACCGGAGATAAAGTAATCGCAAAAAAACTTCTAGATTTGGGTTCCTATATATCTTTTACCGGAATTATTACATTCAAAAAATCTAACGAACTTAGAGATGTCGCTGAATATGTTCCTAACGATAAAATGATGATAGAAACTGATTCCCCATATTTGTCTCCACATCCAAACAGAGGAAAAACTAACTATCCAAAAAACTTAATCCATATTGCAGAGTGTATTGCTGAGGTAAAAAAAATAGACTTAGAAATTTTCTCTAGTTATTTAAAGGAAAATACAGTTAAATTTTATAAACTATGAAAAAACCTAATATTGGAATTACTATTGGAGATTACAACGGTATTGGACCCGAAGTTGCTATTAAGTCTTTGCAAAATAAAGATATTCTCAAAATGTGCAATCCTTTTTTAATTGCAAGCAAGGCAGTTATTAGCTCATTAAATATCCAGATTGATAAAAGAGTCCATGTTATTGAATCCAATTGTGAAGTTAGGTTAGATCCAGGCAAGCCCACGATTCACTCTGGAATAGCATCATTAGAATATATATCCAAAGGTATTGATCTTGTTAATAAAAATGAAATAAATTGCCTCGTTACAGCCCCTATAAGTAAGACTGCAATTTCATTGGCGGGTTCTAAATTTAAAGGCCATACTGATTTACTTCAGAAGGCTTTTAAGAAAGAAGTGGTTGTTATGGCTTTTTTTTCGCAGTACTTTAATGTCTCATTGGCTACAATTCATATTCCAATTAATAAAATTTCTAAATCAATAAGTATAGAGTTGATAACACAACAGATTGATATAATTAATAATTTTTTAAAAAATTATCTAAAGAAAAAGTCCCCTAATATTGGAATTTGTGGTTTAAATCCTCATGCTTCTGAGGATGGAAATATTGGAACTGAAGATCTGAGTATCATTTCTCCAGCGGTAAAAATATTAAAGAGTAAGGGGATAAGTATTGATGGACCATATCCCGCCGATACCTTATTTGTCGAGAGTAATAGAAGAAAGTTTGATATAATTCATGCAATTTATCATGATCAAGGACTAGTTCCATTCAAAATGGTTGCCTTTGATAAAGGTGTAAATGTCACATTGAACCTTCCTTTTATTAGAACCTCACCAGATCATGGTACTGCTTACGATATTGCATGGAAAAATATGGCGAGCCCTACAAGTATGGAGCAGGCTATATTGTTAGCTATAAAATTTTATAATTCATCAACTTCATAAAAAGACTTTTCTGGGTTTTCCAGCTGATTCTTGCTCACCAATGATTCCTTCCCTTTCCATCATCTCTATTATATTTGCAGCTCTGTTGTAGCCTATCTTAAGCCTTCTTTGTATCATTGAAATCGACGCAAGTTTTGTTTGTTTTACTATATCCAAAGCTTCTTCATAAAGAGCGTCTTTTTCATAAGTAATAGCAGACTGTGCCTCTTCCTCTTCTTCGTATGCTTTGGTTATATCAGAATTGTAATCAGGCGGAGCCTGATCTTTAAGATAGCTTGATATATTATCTCTCTCTTTGTCAGATATTATAGAACCCTGGATTCTTATTAAATTATTTGGAGGCTGTAGTAATAACATATCTCCTTTTCCTAGTAGTTCTTCTGCTCCTGAAGCATCAAGAATAATTCTAGAATCTACTTTTGATGAAACAGCAAAAGATATTCTGGCAGGAAAATTGGCCTTAATAAGACCTGCAACAACATCAGCCGACGGTCTTTGACTAGCAACTATAAGATGAATTCCCGCTGCTCTAGCCATTTGGGACAGTCGAGTAATAGATTCTTTGATTTCATTTGGTGCTACAAACATTAAGTCAGCTAACTCATCAATTATAATTACTATAAAAGGCAAACTATCAGTTGAAGAGTCAATTTTTCTATTGTAAGAATCAATATCTCTTACGCCAACATCTGATAATAGTTGATATCTAGTCTCCATTTCTTTTACAGCCCACTTTAATGCTGCAGAAGCTTTTTTAGGATTTGTTACTACAGGATGGAGCAGGTGAGGTATATCTTCGTACCCTGATAATTCAAGCATCTTAGGATCAATCATTATAAATTTTAGTTCTTTAGGGGTGGCCTTATATAGCATACTTGTAATTATGCTATGAAGAAAAACACTTTTACCCGACCCAGTCGTTCCTGCAATCATCAAATGTGGAGCGGTCTTAAGATCCGTGAAAAGAGGTATTCCAGAAATATCCTTTCCCAAAGATAAGTTTATAGGACTATTACTCTTCTTAAATTGATCTTTAGATAAAAGCTCCTTTAGATAAACAATCTCTCTTAAGTCGTTTGGAACTTCAATTCCAATAACGTCCTTTCCGGGGATAGGTGCGATTATCCTAATCCTTGTAGCTTTTAGGGCCATTGCAAGGTCATCCGAAAGAGATGATATCTTATTTATCTTCGTACCTGCCTCGGGCCTATATTCATATAACGTGATCACCGGTCCAGGTTTTATTTCAGTTATTTGACCATTAATTCCAAAATTTAAAAGTTTTTCTTCAATTGTTTTAGCTTTCTTTAAAGCCTTCTCTTTATCATAGCTAATAGGCTGGTCTTTAGGTTCGTCTAATAGATTTAGACTGGGAAGACTAAAATTATTGAACTTTTTGCTATCTTTACCTGTTGATTTTGCTGGTTTAATTATTTCTTGATCATCTGGATTTGATTTAATTTCAATAACCGGATCCTTTTTTGATTCTACCTCAACATTAATTTTAATTTTATTGTCAGAATTATTATCGAACTTGATTTGATTGTCTTTCTTTTTAGGGGGGCTAGGAACTAACTTTTTTATATACTTCACAATATTGTTAAAAAATTCTAGCATTGAACCTTTGTTTAACTGTTGTATTGAGAAGAAAAGAATGAATAAGTAAAATAAAGTTGTTCCTAGATAGCCAGTAATTTGCTTAACTAAAAAGGCTGTGATTTTGCTGGGAATAAATCCAATAAATTTATATTCTGCAATTGAGAACAGCTCTTTAAATATTTTAAATAGGCCCCCAGTCGCAATAGTGATTAGTAAAACAAAGAAGATTTTTTTGGAAATTTCCTTATTCTCACTATTTGTTAGAAATCTTGTGGAGGCTATAAAGCCGGATATTGAAAGAATTAAACCTGGTGTTCCAAAGTAATAGTAGAACTTATCTGCGATTAAGAATCCAAAGTTACCAATTAGTGATCCAGTATTGGGGAGCTCTAAAAGATTGACTACAATTCCAAGAGTTAAGATAAGTGAAACTATTATTCCTAAAAGAGCAAAGAAATATTTAAAGAAAACTTTAGCAAGATTTAGTAATTTTTCCTTTGATTTCAACATTTAGACTCATTTATGAAAATAGCGAAATGCTAAAAATAAGTCAACCTTTAATTTTGGAATTAGTAAATTTAAGAGTTAGAATTAATACTAGTTTATGTACAAACTTTTAAAGCCCCTGATTTTTAGTCTTGACCCGGAACTTGCACACAATATTGGAGTAATATTTATAAAAAGAGGTATCTTTAATTTTTTCAATACAATTCCCAGTGAGAAATTGGCTGTAAGAGTTGGCAATATAGATTTTCCAACTCCTATAGGTTTAGCCGCCGGCTTTGATAAAAATGCTGAGATTTTTGATGAAATATTTAAAATTGGATTTGGATTTGTTGAAGCAGGAACTGTTACGCCTCGGCCTCAATACGGGAATCCAAAACCTAGGATATTTAGACTTAAGGAGGACTCGGCATTAATCAACAAACTAGGGTTTAATAACGTAGGTCTAGATGAGTTTGTTTCAAATATAGTAAAGATTAATCCTCTTGATAATTATCAAAAAATTGGTGCCAACTTAGGGCCAAATAAAGACTCTGTTAATAGAATAGACGATTATGTAGAGGGTATAAGAAGAGTTAGTAAAATCGTTGATTACATAACTATTAATATCTCTTCCCCAAATACGGAAAATTTAAGGGATTTTGAAAATTCTAATATAGTTGAACTTTTAAAGGAAATTGAAAGTAATAGATTGGATGATACTCCAATTTTTATTAAAATTTCACCAGATATAGAAAATAAGCAAATTTCTTCTGTAATAGAATCTGCAATTAAGCATAAAATGAATGGCTTGATTGTAAGCAATACATCTAAAGATAGAAGGTTCGGATTGAAATCTAAGAATATACCAAAAGATGGTGGTCTTTCAGGTGCACCAATTCTCAGTCTAGTAAACGAAAAACTATCTTTTGCCTATAGCGTTGGAAAAAATTCTATTCCAATTATTGGAGTTGGTGGCGTGTCTTCAGGAGCCGATGCCTATAAAAAAATTAAACTTGGGGCTAGCTTGGTCCAGCTTTATACATCACTTGTTTATGAGGGACCATCACTAATTTCTAAAATAAATAATGATTTGGTAGAATTGATGAAATTAGATGGAGTGAGCAACCTTTCTGAAGTAGTAGGAACTACAAAGCTCAAACCTTAAGTAAGACTTTCACCGTTATCAATTTTAAAGCTTTCACCGTTAATAAACTTAGATTCAACAAGTAAATATACTGTATTTACAATATCGTTTATCGCATCGTTGGAATTATAAAAATTATTGTAAAGATTTTTTGATGAATTTATAGGCTTTAATATTTTCCCCGGAGCTATTGAGTTTACTTGAACATATGGTGCCAGTTCAAGGGACATAACTTTTGTCATAGTTTCAAGACCACCTTTTGATATACAATAATGACTATAGTCCTTCCACGTCTTTGTAACACCGATTGAATCAGTAAAATTAATTATCTTCCCATTTTTTCTCTTTACCATTTGAGAAGATATAAATTTAGATAAAAGGAATGGTGCCTTTAAATTCACATCTATCATTTCATCTAAATCTTTGTTAGATATCTTATTAAACTTTTTTGCTTTAAAAATTGATGCATTATTAATTAAGACGTCAATTCTTCCGTATAATTTTTCTGCTTCATGTGCAAAGCTTTCAATTTTTTCAGTCTCTAGCAAGTTAAATTTGATTGGCTTAGCGGAGATTCCATCTTTTCTTATTTTATTGATCAAAGATTGAACTTCTTTTGATGAATTATTGTAATGTAAAATAAATTTATAGTTTTTATCAATTTTACTTAGCCCAAGTACAAGCTCTTTCCCAATCCTTTTTCCGGATCCAGTTATAAGAATAATTTTTCCAATATCCTTCATGTTATTTGAATTTTAGTTTCTTGTAACTCCCAATCTTTTGTATTTAATATGTATCCTTTTAATTCGTTGAACTTAGAACTCATTATTGAATATATTAAATAGATAGTATCTGGCTGTGCATATAAGTTGTCAGTTGGGGAAGCATATGATTGATGATTAGGATGAGAGTGATATATACCAATAATTCTTAGACCTCTTTCTTTTGCAGTATACTCTGCCTGTTGATACTCTCCTTCTTTCATTTCAAACCTTATTTCAGGGGTTTCCTTGTTTATGTTCTCACAAACTAAAATTTCTTTAATATGAAACTGGTTATCCATTCCATTAGATTCTTTTACTCCATACTCAAGCTCACCAAGCAAAAAACCACAAACTTCATAAGGAAAACCTTTTTCTGATATGTCAACAAGCTCATTGTTTGTTTTCGTTGAAATCTTTACCACCAAACACCTCCGCTTAGATATCGGTATCCCCCATCTGGGACTACGCATACTATATTTGCGATATCAGTTTCTTTAAGTATTTCCAAGGCTGACAAAACTACAGCTCCCCCTGAATGTCCAACAAACATTCCTTCAAGTTGCATCAGTTTCTCCATTATTATATAAGATTCTTCAGTGTTAGCGTTATATAGAATATCAAGCTCTTGTTCGTTGTATATGCCTGGTACGATTGATGAAGGAATATGTTTTAGACCTTCAAGCCCATGTAATGGTTCGTCTGGTTGAACACCAACTATTTTAATTTCCTTGTTCATAGATTTTAAATATCTTCCAGTTCCCATGACAGTTCCACTGGTTCCAATACCACTGATTAGATGGGTTATCTTGCCTTTAGTCTGCTCCCAAATTTCAGGACCTGTTGTTGTATAATGAGCTAAAGGGTTGGCTGTATTATTGTATTGATCAGGCATAAAATACTTATCGGAAAACTCTTTTGCTAGCTTTCTTGCTTCCAATATTGCTCCATCAGAACCTTCAAAAGGGCTTGAGTATATTATTTTCGCACCATATGCCTCAAGTGTTTTCTTTCTTTCTATATTAATATTCTCTGGCGTAACAAGTTCTACTTTAAAGCCAAGCGCAGATCCAATCATAGCGTATGCAATTGCAGTATTTCCAGAAGAGGAATCCATAATAGTTTTTTCTTTTGTAAGCTTACCTGCTTTAATTCCTTCTTTTATCATGCATAAGGCCGCCCTATCTTTTATTGAACCACCAGGATTAAACCACTCTGCTTTTATATATATATTCTTGTCAGTCGATAATTCGGAAAATTTATTCAGTTTAATTAATGGAGTATTTCCAATAAGATCTATTATCGAGTCAATTTTATTTAAATTTTCCAAACCTAAAGTCATCGTATTAATTTAACATAAAAAAAATTTAGATTTGTAGAATTAATTAAGAGAGGTATTTGATTATAGATTGAAAAATCTTTTTTCCGTCAAGTCCACCTAGTAGGTTCTCAGAAACTCTTTCAGGATGGGGCATTAACCCCAAAACGTTACCCTTTCTATTGCGTATTCCAGCAATGTTTAGTATGGACCCATTCGGATTAGAGTCTTTATCAATTAACCCCTCTGAACTTGTGTATTGAAAAATAATTTGATTAAATTTTTTAACATCAACAATTTCAGATTTATTTAAATAAAAATTTCCTTCGGCATGTGCTATTGGAATTTTTAATATTTCATTTTCATAGTATTCAGAAGTAAAAATGGAATCACCCTTAGCTACTTTTAAATTAACATCTTTGCAGATAAAATTGAGCGATTTATTTCTGAGAAGTACTCCTGGTAAAAGCTTTAATTCAGTTAGGATTTGGAATCCATTACAAATTCCAATTACTACTCCACCACTATTAGCAAAGTCTTTTATTTTAGAACTAATATTACTTTGTGCAGCAATTGCTCCAGTTCTTAAATAGTCTCCATACGAAAAACCTCCGGGAACAATTATACAATCAATATTTTTTAATGACTTTGAATCATGCCAAACATATGTGCAATTTTGTTTTAAAATATGTTTAACAACATAAAAACAGTCTTGTTCGCAATTTGACCCAGGAAACTGTATTACTCCGAAATTAATTTTTCTCATTTTCTATTTTTATTTTATATTTTTCAATTATCTCATTTACAAGAAATTTCTCACACAAATCGTTTACAGTATTTCTACAACTAGTTTTATTTTTTGATTCAAGAGTAAATTCTATTCTCTTTCCAACACGAAAATTAGTTGCTGAGTATTTTGAATTGTTCTTTAATGTTAATTCTATAGCTTCACCTTGAGGATCAAGAACACTATTTATTGGCATAATTTCTATCGTTATACTGAATTTGCTCATCTAACTTATTTAATCTGTCCTATAATCTTATTTAGCTCTTCAAGGCTCTTATATTCTATCTCTATTTTTCCGTTTATCGAGCTACCTTTTATTTTTATTTTAGAACCAAGTTTAGTTTCCAGGATTTTGATAATATTTTCAATATATATATCTTGTTTCTTATCTTTTGTACCGACTTTATTTTTTCTCTCTCTTGCTAGTTTTTCTGTTTGCCTAACGCTTAATTCTTTATCGATTATAATCTTGGCAACATTAATTAAATTTGTATTTTCTGGGAATGAAAGCAGAGCTAAGCCATGGCCCCTAGTTATCTTATCTTCTGCTATTAATTCTTGTATCTCTAAGGGTAGGTCTAATATCCTAAGAATATTAACAACTCGAGTTCTCTTTTTCCCGGTAATAGAAACTATTCTTTCTTGTGAAAAACTATACTTTTCAATTAGTTCCTTAATTGCTAAAGCTTCTTCAATTGGATTTAAATCTTCTCTTTGAACATTCTCCATAATTGCTAATTCGAAAGTTTTTTCATTAGTTGCTTCTGTAACGATAATAGGAACTTTAGTTAGGCCAGCTATTTGTGCAGCCCTCCACCTTCGTTCACCAGCAATAATTTCATATTTATTATTTGCGATTTCTCTTACGGCAATTGGCTGAAGGATTCCGTTAACCTTTACAGATTCTGCCAAGTCATCTAAAGGTTCTTGACTAAAAGATTTTCTGGGTTGTTCTTTGTTGGGTGATATATCTGTCAAGAAAGCTTCGGACTTTTTTACTTGCTCTTCTTTGTTTATATAATTTGTATCATTCGATCTTATAAGAGAACCCAGTCCTTTACCTAATGATTTTTTCAATAAAAGTTCCTCCATTTTTAGATATTATTTCTTTTGATAAATTTAGATAACTAATTGCTCCCAAGCATTCGCTATCATAATCAAAAATACATTTACCAAAACTAGGTGATTCGGCAAGTTTAACATTTTTCGGTATCAAAGTTTTTAATACTTTTTCTTTAAAGAATTCTTTAACCTCGGAGGCAACAGTTTTACATATATTATTTCTTGAGTCGTACATTGTAAGAAGAAGACCTTCTATTTCAAGAGATGGGTTTAGTCTGCTAATTATAAGTTCTATGGTTTTGTTTAATTGAGCTAACCCTTCCATTGCAAAAAATTCACATTGCACAGGGATTAGAAGTGAATCGGCAGCAGTAAAAGCATTTATAGTAAGAAGGCTTAGTGATGGTGGGCAATCTATTAAAATATAGTCATAATTATCTAGCGAACTACTAGATAGAGCTTTTTTAAGAATCCATTCTCTATCTTCAATTGAGTAAAGTTCTATGTCAGCCCCTGATAAGTCTCCTACAGATGGGGAGATTGTTATTTTCTTATTATTATTAAGATCTATAGTTTTAAAGCTCTCATATAAACTTAGCTCACCAAGCAAAACATTATATATAGACTTATTAAGCAAAGATTTATCAATACCTAAACCACTTGTAGAATTCCCCTGAGGATCTAAGTCTAGTATCAAACTTTTCTTGCCAAGTAGGCTCAAACCAGAGGCCAGATTTATAACAGTGGTAGTTTTTCCTACTCCACCTTTTTGGTTAACTATTGCAATTGTTTTCGGCATTTAATCTATTATATATCTTAATTTTTACTTTATAAAAAAATATATTTCTACTTTCTTGACAATTAGCTTTATTAATATAGATTAATAGCTCCGGCATTATGCTGGAAGATGTTTGAAAATTTATTAGAAGATACGTGTGAGTTTTTTAAATATTACATTTATGTGTAATATCGAGTCAATAATATTAACAAAATCTTTTTATATGAAGAGTTTGATCCTGGCTCAGAATGAACGTTGGCGGCACGCCTAACACATGCAAGTCGAGCGAAGAACTAGTTTACTAGTTACTGAGCGGCGAACGGGTGAGTAATACTTGGATAATCTGCCACTAGGATTGGGATAACCTCAGGAAACTGAGACTAATACCAAATATGACCACAGTCTTTACGGAGACAGGGGTAAAATGTTTTTCGCCTAGTGATGAGTCCAAGTCGCATCAGGTTGTTGGTAAGGTAATGGCTTACCAAGCCTATGACGCGTAGCAGGTCTTAGCGGATGATCTGCCACATGGGGACTGAGATACGGCCCTGACTCCTACGGGAGGCAGCAGTGAGGAATATTGGACAATGGACGAAAGTCTGATCCAGCGATGCCGCGTGAAGGATGAAGGCCTTAGGGTTGTAAACTTCTGTCAGCAGGGAAGATAATGACGGTACCTGCAGAGGAAGCCCCGGCTAACTCCGTGCCAGCAGCCGCGGTAATACGGAGGGGGCAAACGTTATTCGGATTTACTGGGCGTAAAGGGTTCGTAGGCGGTTTTTTAAGTTAGATGTGAAAGCTTGAAGCTTAACTTCAAAATAGCATCTAAAACTGAATTACTAGATTCTTGGAGAGGTAGATGGAATTACCGGTGTAGCGGTGAAATGCGTAGATATCGGTAGGAACACCAGTGGCGAAAGCGATCTACTGGACAAGTAATGACGCTGAGGGACGAAAGCGTGGGTAGCAAACAGGATTAGATACCCTGGTAGTCCACGCCCTAAACGATGAATACTAGATGTTGGATTTTTTCAGTATCGTAGCTAACGTATTAAGTATTCCGCCTGGGGAGTACGGTCGCAAGGCTGAAACTCAAAGGAATTGGCGGGGACTCGCACAAGCGGTGGAGCATGTGGTTTAATTCGATGCTAAGCGAAGAACCTTACCAGGGCTTGACATGTAAGCATAAGCTTGCGTGAAAGCGTGGAGTGGATTTGAGTTTACTCATTTCGGTTTACACAGGTGCTGCATGGCTGTCGTCAGCTCGTGCCGTGAGGTGTCCGGTTAAGTCCGGTAACGAGCGCAACCCCTATTATCAGTTGCCATCACTTCGGGTGGGCACTCTGGTGAAACTGCTGGTTTAAAACTAGAGGAAGGAGGGGACGACGTCAAGTCATCATGGCCCTTATGTCCTGGGCTACACACATGCTACAATGGCGTATACAACGGGTCGCGAACTCGCGAGAGGAAGCTAATCCCATCAAAGTACGCCTCAGTTCGGATTGCAGGCTGCAACTCGCCTGCATGAAGTTGGAATCGCTAGTAATCGCGAATCAGCTATGTCGCGGTGAATACGTTCCCGGGTCTTGCACACACCGCCCGTCACACCACGAAAGTCGGTCTTGCCCGAAGCAACTGTGCTAACCCTTACGGGAAGCAGGTTTCTAAGGTGAGGTTGGTGATTGGGGTGAAGTCGTAACAAGGTAGCCGTACCGGAAGGTGCGGCTGGATCACCTCCTTAAACTGGAGTTTCCAGTACTCGACGAAAAACAATACGTATCTTCTTTTAAGCATTCAACTTTTCAGCTGGGGCCTATAGCTCAGCTGGTTAGAGCGCACCCCTGATAAGGGTGAGGTCGGTGGTTCGAGTCCACCTAGGCCCACAGTTAAAGCTCTGAGATCAAAGGGGGGTGTAGCTCAGTTGGGAGAGCGCCTGCTTTGCAAGCAGGAGGTCATCGGTTCGATCCCGTTCACCTCCATACTCTCATGTTTTAGACTTTAGAATTTAGACTTTTTAAGTTGAGTTATTTGAAAATTTAAGAGAAGACAATATTTTAATTGAGATCATAAATTAAAATTATCTTATGAATACCAAAGAAGAATTATTTCTTTTAGAAATTATTCTTGGTGAAAACATACAAGTACATATGTACTTCGTAGTTAAGTTGCAAATGGCGGATAGCGGATGCCTTGGTGATGAACGGCGATGAAGGACGTGGAAAACTGCGATAAGCTTCGGTAAGTTGTTAACGAACGTTATAACCGGAGATTTCCGAATGGGAAAACCTAATCAAGTAAACCTTGATTATCATATAGTGAACACATAGCTATATGAAGCAAACGGAGGGAAGTGAAACATCTCAGTACCTCCAGGAATAGAAATCAAACGAGATTCCCTTAGTAGTGGCGAGCGAAAGGGGAACAGCCCAAAATATAGATGTGTAAGTTTACAGACGTTGCATTTATATGGTTGTGGGTACTATTTTCAATTTACTGTAATAAATTGGTAGAGTAAAAAAATTAGATATTAGCAGAAGTATCTGGGAAGATACGTCATAGAAGGTGATAGCCCTGTAAGCGAAAATGTCTAGTCTCTATTAATAGTTACCCGAGTAGAACGGAACACGAGAAATTCTGTTTGAATCTGGGAGGACCACCTTCCAAGGCTAAATACGTGTCATCATCCGATAGTGAACTAGTACCGTGAGGGAAAGGTGAAAAGAACCCCTGTTAGGGGAGTGAAATAGAATCTGAAACTGTCTGCCAACAATCGGTAGGAGGGCTATGTCTGAGTTTACTCAGAAATGCCTGACTGCGTACCTTTTGCATAATGGGCCAGGGACTTATTTTTAATAGCAAGATTAAGCCGTTAGGTGTAGTCGTAGCGAAAGCGAGTCTGAATAGGGCGTTAGTTATTGGAAATAGACCCGAAGCGGGACGATCTAGCCATGGGCAGGCTGAAGCCTCCGGAAACGGATGTGGAGGGCCGAACCGTTGAAGGGTGAAAACTTCTCGGATGACCTGTGGTTAGGAGTGAAAGGCTAATCAAGTTCCGTGATAGCTGGTTCTCCTCGAAATATATTTAGGTATAGCCTCATGTGTTCTTCTCTGGGGGTAGAGCACTGATTGGACTAGGGGGTCGAAAGACTTACCAAACCCTATCAAACTCCGAATACCAGAGATAGTAGCATGGGAGTCAGACTATGGGTGCTAAGATCCGTAGTCGAAAGGGAAACAACCCAGATCGCAATCTAAGGTCCCTAAATCTAGACTAAGTGGTTAAGGATGTAAATTTTCATAGACAGCCAGGAGGTAGGCTTAGAAGCAGCCACCCTTTAAAGACAGCGTAACAGCTCACTGGTCGATGAAAATTTGCGCCGAAAATGAATCGGGGCTAAGTCTAGTACCGAAGATGCGGATTGTATATTTATATACAGTGGTAGAGGAGCGTTCTTAGTGGAATGAAGCATTACCGTAAGGAGATGTGGACTGCTAAGAAGTGAGAATCCTGGCATGAGTAGCGACAAAAGTGGTGAGAATCCACTTCACCGTAAGCGTAAGGGTTCCTGGGCAAGGCTCGTCCTCCCAGGGTTAGTCGGGACCTAAGGCGAGGCCGAAAGGCGTAGTCGATGGAAAACAGGTTAATATTCCTGTACCACCTATTATGAGTGATGGGGTGACGGAGAAGGATAGATCAGCCAAGTGTTGGATTACTTGGTTCAAGCATGTAGAAGTAAGGAATAGGCAAATCCGTTCCTTTTTAACTTCGAGACGTGAGTACGAGAGACCTAGTCTCATAAAGTGATTGATTCCATGCTTCCTAGAAAAACCTCTAAATGTTGATTAATAGGTGCTCGTACTGTAAACGGACACACGTACGCGGGTAGAGTATACCAAGGTGTTTGAGATAATTATGGCTAAGGAACTCGGCAAAATAGCTCCGTAACTTCGGAAGAAGGAGTGCCTACATTAGGTGAAAGCTCTTGCAGCTGGAGCCGAAATAGGTGGCACTGAAATGGTGGAAGCGACTGTTTACCAAAAACACAGGCCTGTGCTAACCCGCAAGGGGATGTATACGGGCTGACGCCTGCCCGGTGCTGGACGGTTAAGGGGATGGGTTATCCTTCGGGAGAAGCTTAGAACCGAAGCCCCAGTAAACGGCGGCCGTAACTATAACGGTCCTAAGGTAGCGAAATTCCTTGTCGTCTAATTAGCGACCCGCATGAATGGCGTAACGACTTCTATGCTGTCTCGGCCATAATCTCAGCGAAATTGTAGTGCTGGTGAAGATGCCAGCTTCCCGTTGTGGGACGGAAAGACCCCGTGCACCTTTACTATAACCTAGCACTGGATTTTGAAGTTAAATGCGTAGGATAGGTGGGAGACTTTGAAGATTCGATTTCGGTTGAATCTGAGTCGTTGGTGAAATACCACCCTTGTAATTTTAGAATCCTAACTGTAATCCGTTATCCGGATTAAGGACAATGTTAGGCGGGTAGTTTGACTGGGGCGGTTGACTCCTAAAGAGTAACGGAGTCGCTCAAAGGTTCTCTCAGCCTGATTGGAAACCAGGCGTCGAGTGTAATGGCACAAGAGAGCTTGACTGTGAGATCGACAGATCGAGCAGGTACGAAAGTAGGACATAGTGACCCGGTGCCTCCATGTGGGAGGGGCATCGATCATCGGATAAAAGGTACGCCGGGGATAACAGATTAATCGCGCCCAAGAGTTCACATCGACGGCGCGGATTGATACCTCGATGTCGGCTCATCGCATCCTGGGGCTGAAGAAGGTCCCAAGGGTTAGGCTGTTCGCCTATTAAAGCGGTACGCGAGCTGGGTTCAGAACGTCGTGAGACAGTTCGGTCCCTATCTACAACGGGCGAAGGAAAATTGAGAGGGCTTGCTCCTAGTACGAGAGGACCGGAGTGAACAAACCTCTAGTGTATGAGTTGTTGTGCCAACAGCAGTGCTCAGTAGCTACGTTTGGAAAGGATAACCGCTGAAAGCATCTTAAGTGGGAAGCCTGCCTCAAGATTAATTTTCCCGAACCATTAGGTTCCTAAAGATCACTCGAAGACTACGAGTTTGATAGGCACAGAGTGTAAGTCCTGTAAGGGATTCAGCTAATGTGTACTAATCGATCGTGAGCCTTTACTACGAAGTATGTATGTATTTGATTTTAATATTGTCTTCTTTTAAATTTTCAAATGATTCACAAATTCAATCATAAAATTTAAATAAAATAATAAATTAAAATATAATTTTTTATATTTTGATATCTTATAGTTGCGCCTAGAGTAGATAAAATTGACAATTTTTTTTTTAAGAGTGTTATCATTATGTAATGAAATTATTTAGAAATTGTCTAATAATCTTCACAATTTTATTTTCCTTTATTGCTGTTGGGACCGCAGATTCTGCAACGAGAGTAAGAGGGTATTACAAAAAGAGTGGCACGTATGTCAAACCTCACTATAGATCAAATCCTAATAGTACCACCAGAGATAATTACAGTACTTATGGAAATACAAATCCATATACAGGTAAACCTGGCAATAAAAGGTACTAAAGTCGTTGAAAGAATAATTAGTTGTAAAGTATTAAGATAAATTCTCTCTTAATACTCTTAGAAGGTTATTTCCAGCAAACTTATCTATTATTTTAGATTTGATTTTTTTCTTTTCTAGTAATTCTATCACTTTGGAGAGATCAGATGATTTTTTTATACCCTTAGGGAAATCTTCAAGAGGGGCACCATCTATATCTGAACCTAGAGCAATATGGTCTTCGCCACATTTTGATAACAAGTAATTGAACTGCTTAAAAACGTCATCTAATGAGACATTAGATTTGTTACATATGAAATCATTGTATAAAACTATTCCAGTAGTTCCGCCTTTATTTGAAATGGCTTTTAACTGAGAGGCTGTTAGGTTTCTTTTGTGTCTTCTTAGATAGTAGCTATTTGAATGAGTAGCAATCGGTATAAGTTTAGTGCTATTTATTGCATCCCAAAAAGATTTATAGCTAAGATGAGACAAGTCTAGAGCCACCCCTAACTCATTCATTACTTCAATTAACTGGTAACCTTCTTTCTTTAGTGGCCCTGATTTGTTTGCGCCAAATGCATAATTATTTTCCTTGTTCCAAGTTAACCCTAAAATCCTTAATCCTTTATTATAAAACATTTCTAGATCGTTAAGTTTTCTAATTGGGTCTGCGCCCTCCATTAGGAATAATAGACCAATTTTATTTTTAGTTTTTAATTTAATATCTTTATTGTTTTTTACTTTATAAAAGAAACCGTAATTTTTAAATATCTTTTCGTATTCTTTAAATTGGAGAAGCGCTTCCAAATGTCTTTTGTCTCTTTTAACATGAGAAACAAAAATGGTGGAGAATATTAATCCCAGCTTAGACTTTAAAGTTTCTTTTAAGGTAATCATGTATTTTGAATCGTTAGTATCTAAGGGTCTGTTATTGGCAAGTATTGAATAAGCAATGTCTTGATGCCCATCAATAAAAAATCTATTTTTTTTCATAGTGATGTAGCCTTAAATAGAGGAATAAATAAAAATTTCACTTTAATATTATAAATGAATTACAGAAGAGATTTAAGTGTTTCGCCCATTTCTGCTGGGCTAGGTGCGACTTTAATGCCGACTGACTCAAGAACTTGTCTTTTTTCTTCAGCTGATCCCGAACTTCCTGAAACTATAGCTCCAGCATGTCCCATTCTTTTACCTTTTGGTGCAGTAGCACCAGCTATAAAGGCTGCAACTGGCTTTGTGAAATTATCTTTAATCCATAGACCAGCTTCTTGCTCAGCTGTCCCACCAATTTCACCAATCATTATTACGCCGTCAGTATCTTTATCTTTTTCGAAAAGTTCAAGAATATCTATGAAAGATGATCCAATTATAGGGTCACCACCAATACCTACACAACTTGATTGGCCAATTCCCAATTGAGTTAATTGCCATACTGCTTCATAAGTCAAAGTACCACTCTTAGAAATAATACCAATACGTCCTTCTTTGTGAATGTATCCTGGCATAATTCCAACCTTAGCTTGGCCAGGAGTTATAATTCCTGGACAGTTAGGACCAATCAGCCTAGATGAGGACATATCGACCACTTTCTTTACCTTAAGCATGTCATTCGTAGGGATACCTTCAGTTATGCATATTACTAGCTCTATTCCAGCATCAACCGCTTCTAGGATTGCATCAGGTGCAAAAGATGCGGGAACAAAAATAAGACTAACGTTAGCCCCCGTTTTGGCTCTTGCTTCGACAACAGAATCGTAAACATTAAATCCTTCAACCTCAGTTCCACCTTTACCTGGAGTTACACCACCAACTACATTAGTGCCATATTCACGACACTGGGTTGCATGAAATAATCCTTGGCTTCCAGTGATGCCTTGAACGATTAATTTTGTTTCATTATTAACTAGAATACTCATATCATTGAATAATAGAGAAAAAATATAGCACACAATTTTTAATTATCAATTTTTTTAATTAACATTTTGCTATTAGATAAAAAAAACATTCATTGTATAATTAAAATCAATTATTGCTCGGAGGTCATAATGAAAAAAGTTGCAATCATTGGTGGAAGCGGACTCTATGATATTGAAGATCCTTCTAACGCTGAAGAGCTAAATATAGTTACTCCATGGGGATCTACATCTGATTCTATTCTTAAGACAGAGCAAGACGGTCTTGAAGTATACTTCTTATCTCGACATGGAAGAGGGCATTTGATTGGCCCCTCTCAAATTAACTTTAGGGCAAATATATATGCATTAAAATTTCTAGGCATCGATTGGATTATTTCGGTTAGTGCTGTGGGGAGTTTGAAGGAAGAGATTCCTCCTGGAACTATTGTAATCCCTGACCAATTTATAGATTTTACAAAAAATAGATTCAATACCTTTTTTGATGAAGGAATAGTTGCTCATGTTTCTATGGCTAAACCGGTAAGTGAAAATTTATCATCTATCATGGTTGATTCATGTAAGAAGTTAGGTTTTTCATATAAAGAAGGTGGTACTTATGTTTGTATAGAAGGCCCGCAGTTTTCTTCTTTAGCTGAAAGTAATTTCTATAGAAGCCTGGGTGCTGATATTATAGGAATGACAAATATGCCAGAAGCAAAATTAGCTAGAGAAGCTGAAATATGTTATTCAACTTTAGCTTTAAGTACTGACTATGACTGTTGGCATGAAGGACACGATTCAGTAACAGTTGATGAGGTTGTCAGCACTATGAATAATAATGTTCAAAATGCTAGGATGGTTATTTCGGAAGTGCTTGGAAATATACCAGAAGAGAAAGACGAATATATAAAGAACGCATTACAGTCTTCTATTATAAGTTCAATGGACTCAATAACAGACGAATCTAAAGAGAAACTGTCTGCAATTATAAGAAGGTATCTTTTAGCATGAGTATTATTGTAGTAGGTTCATCGGCTTTTGATGATATTGAAACACCAAGAGGCTCAAGAAAAAGAATAGTGGGTGGCTCTTGTATATATTTCTCTCTTGCTGCCAGTTTTAAAACCAAGGTCAATATTGTTTCAGTTGTTGGAAAAGATTTTCCAAAAAAAACAATTCAAACTCTAAACAAAAAAGGAATTTCCACTGAAGGATTAGTTGTGAAAAAAGGTAAAACTTTTAGCTGGGGTGGGAAATATAACAGTTTCTCTGAAGATCCTGAAACAAACTTTACAAATTTAAATGTTTTTGAATCTTTTTCTCCAGAAATTCCAGATTCATACAAAGAAAAAAAGTCTATACTTTTCTTAGCTAACATAGATCCCGATTTACAAAATAAGGTTGTTGACCTATATGAGAGACCCAAAATAATTGGTTTAGATACTATGAATTTTTGGATTGGATTTAAAAGAAAACAGCTACTTAAGATATTAAAAAAAGTTGATATTCTCACAATAAATGAGCTAGAACTTCGATTGATTGGTAAGAAGAAGTCTTTACATGATTGCTTAAAAGTTTTAACTAATGATATAGGCATAAAGTTTCTTATTGTTAAAAGAGGAAGTGGTGGATCTTTATTGGTTACAAAGAAAAGCTTTGATTGGGTTCCAAGCTATCCATTTTGTGATGTTGTAGATCCAACTGGTGCCGGGGATAGCTATGCTGGAGCACTTTTTAGCTCACTAGACATTCTGACCTCTCTAACTTCTAAGTCTATTATTGACTCGATGGTATATGCATCGGCTCTATCATCTTTTACTATTGAGAGTTTTGGCGTTGACAGTCTGCTTAATCTAAAAAAGAAGGATATTTTAAAAAGAGAAAGGGAACTAAGAAAGATTGCAAGAATTTAACATTCTCCTCAGACAAATAAGCTTAATACTAATTTTATTTCTAATTCCCAATATATCATTATCTAAAGAGTTTAGAGGAAGCTTCATCGCATGGGGAACTAACTTAGATTTTGTTGTTCACTCTGAGCTCGATAGCGATGAGGTAAATTCCATAATCTATAAAGCTCAAAAAATTCCTAATTCTTTGGAACTAGTACTAAACTCTAAAAATCCCAATTCAGAGTTATCAAGATTAAATGATTTAATATCCAATAAAAATATTGAACTAAGCAAGGATCTTTTCTTTCTTATCAAGGAAGGAGTTTATTACAATGAAATTTCTGATGGGTATTTTGATATAACTGTTGGCAGTCTAAATAATCATAAATCTATTTATAACGAATCAAAAAATCACCTGGAATGCGTGGGAGTAAAAAATCTGGTTTTAGATTATGAATTAAGAACTATAATTAAAAAAAAGAAATGTATAAAAATAGATTTAGATGGATTAGCTGAAGGCTATGTCATAAGACTTATGTTGAAGACGTTTAAAGAATCTGGCATCGATGATGTATTATTAAATTTTGGAGGTAACGTTAGTACTCTATCAAATAAGTCAAACTGGAAAGTCTCAATTAAAAATCCTGATTTGAATGATGAGATTAATTCTACGGTTAATTTGAACAATTTATCTATATCAACTTCAAGTCAATATTCAAAAATAATAAAAATTAAAAGTGATAGTTTCTCACATATTCTTAATCCCAAACAAAAAATATTTAAAAGTAAGAAAAATATCTCTATCTCCGTAATAAGTAATGACCCTATTTATTCAGATGCCATGTCAACATCGCTACAAGCAATGCCACTAGAGAAGGCTTTGGAATTTTTAAAAGAAGCTAAAGACATTAAAGCTATAGTTTTAAAAAGGACTAAAAATAGGGAAACTAAAACTTTATTTAATAATTTTTAATGAAACCTTTACAAAAAATATGATTTATGTATGATTAAAGTCATTGTGGATGTCTTATATCCATAATATCTATTATAGGAGGAAAATTATGATAGAATTTAAAAAAGTTAGAGTTCTACTTCTAGTTGTTTTTGCACTATTAGTAGTTCCTTGTTTAAATTCTTTTTCTAAAGAATCAGCAGATTTAAATAGTTCTTCTTTCTCATCAGCTTCGACTGACGAAAAAATTAGTATTCTTGCTGAAGAAATTGAAACTTTGAGAAACCAAGAACTTTACGGCGGCGAAATTGGCTCAGTTAAAGGTTTTGGTCCTGCGGCGTCAAAAGTTTATAACACGTCAAGGGGTCTTGCTATTGGTGGTTATGGAGAAATTTATAACAAATCATATTTAGCAGGTGACAATTACGATAAATCTGATGCTTATAGAGGTGTCATATATATAGGATACAAGTTCGATGACGAATGGTCTCTTAACACAGAATTAGAATTTGAGCATGTTAAAGAATCATATCTAGAATTTGCTTATATTGATTATGATCCAAAAAAGTTTGACGGCAAGTTAGGCTTTAGAGCAGGTCTTTTACTTTTACCAATGGGTATAGTGAACGAAATGCACGAACCTACAACATTTCATGGAGTATTTAGACCATGGGTTGAGAATAAATTAATTCCAACTACATCTAGAGAAAATGGTATTGGTATTTATGGTTCATTAATGGATGATAAAGTTGAATATAAATGGTACTACGTTAACAGTTGGCAAAATCCTGCGGCTGCTAAAAAAGGCGCTGGCATGAGAGACTTTAGAGGTAAGGGAGGCGAAACAGTAAGTAATGAATTCGCTAACGTTGCACATATTTTAGTCCATCTTAACGAGTATGCGGATGTTGGATTTTCAATTTATGACGGTGAAATTAACCCAAAAAGTGGTACATCAGTAACAGTTAATGATTCTAACTCATCTGTTAGAATGTTAACAGGTTGGGTCAAGGGTGAAATTTCAAGTTATGAATACACATTCTTATATCATGAAAACAGATTTAGTTCTGTTTCAAGATTAAACTCAACTTTAACAAGTAATCTTCATGAAAAATTCGGTACTAAACAAAAAGGTTATTACTATAGTGTAGCTAAAGATGTTGGCTCAATGATTGGAACAGATTGGTACGTTGCACCTTTCTACAGATATGAAAATCTGAATTTCCATGATGAAGTTGATAGCTCAGCTTTTACAAACAGTGATTACGATACACAATATTATACTTTTGGTTTAACGGTTAAGCCGATCTATAACGTTGCGTTAAAAATGGATGTTACAAGATATACAGACAAAGCGGAGAATGGAGATTCTAGAATCCTTAGCCTAGGTCTTGGATATATATTCTAGAATGAAACCCTCCTGTGTTTAATTTTAGATGTACTTATCAGGCTGCACCTCTTATATTCATCTCTGCCGGGGACAAGCAGCTTCTACAAAGGTTACAGCCTGGTGAGTATTGACAAAAGGCAAATGAAAAGTAGATATAAATTATGAATGTTTTAACACTTTTTATCTTTTCAATACTCTCTTTATCATCAATTGCGGGTGTTTTAACGGATGTTCCTTCCGCCTTAAAGTTTCATTTTGGAGACTATGAGGTTAAAAGAGAGCAAATATTTTTGACGTCTACAACAATAAAAGAGCTAGAAAGAATATCAAAAGCCAAGTTTGAATCGAGGATATATTCCGTTTATGAAGCTAAGTCTAATGGAAGAAGGGTTAAGAGCGGGATCCTAGAGACCCACTTGCTTAGGAGTAGAACGCAAACGTTGTTTGTAGTTTTTGATAAAAGTGGAAAAATTGTATCAACTCAAGTGCTAGCATTTTATGAGCCTGAGGAGTATATCATGTCTCCTGAATGGTTCTCCCATTTTAAAACGAAATCAATTAATGATAGAATGCAACCAGGAGATGATGTAATTAAAGTTAGTGGCTCTACAATTTCTTATAATGAAACAGCTTCAGCTATAAGAAGAATGACCACTCTTTATAATTATATCTATAAATAGTTTATTATCGGATAAGATATCATAATGAGATTTTTTGTAACAAAAGACCTAAATAAAAATAGCGCCTTAAAGCTAATAATCTTCTTTTCCTTAATTTTCTTTATTGGGCTGATAGTTACAAATTTTTTATTTATGTATAAGATTGGCTTTACACCATCTTCGGTGACTAATTATTATTTGGGAAACCCAGAGATATTTAGACAACCTAAGAGTTATGGTTCACTTGTTGAAGAGACACATTTTCACCTATTTGCAATGGGAATTATCTTAATGACGCTTAATCATTTAATGCTTTTTAGTAAGCTTAAGGATAGTTATAAAATTTGGATAATAGTAATATCCTTTACATCTTGTTTGCTAGATATAGGATCAAGCTGGCTCGTTAGATATGTTTCTAGCAGCTTTTCAATAGTTAAGGTGTCTTCAATGATTGTTGAGCAAGTATTCTTACTATTGTTAATCTTCATAATTACCAAATCTATATTTACAAAAGAAAATAATGAGGTCATATACAAGTGAAAAAAATATTAATTTTAACGTTAATTCTTTTTACAATAAGCTTCGAAGCTTCAGCAGACTTTAAACCTCTGGAGAAAGAAGTTAAGCAACTAAGAGAAACTCTTTCTAAAACTAAGACAATCGGTAAGGCAGAATTGGAGAAATCTCTTTTGTCTATTAAATCAAAGACGCCATTAATCAAGAATGAAATTGCGAGAGCAGATTTAACGGGAGATGTAGATATTTTGATTAAAAAATATATAAAAAATAATGAGAAATCTTCTGCAGACACGAAAGATGTTGATTATTGGCTAGTTCATATAGTTGATGATTTGGCCATGTTTGTTAAATTAGGAATCACTGAATAATTTTATTGAACTAGTAAAAAATTAAGTTATTATATCGTAGATATCCTACATCTAGGATTGTAACATTATGAGTACAGCATTTATTTCTTCATTTACCATAATTTTTAGAGAGTCACTTGAGGCTGTGCTTATTGTTGCGGCAATTTATGGTTACCTTAATCAAATAGGTGAGACCTCGGCAAAAAAAATCATCAACTATGCATGGATTGCAGCTCTAGCAGTTGGTGGGCTAACTTTCGTTGGTGCAAATTATTTATTTAATCTTACTGCAGAACATGCAGAAATTGTTGAAGGTGTTACAAGCATAATAGCATCCTTGGTATTGTTTCAAGTAGGTGTTTGGTTTGTCAGTAAAGCTGAAGCAAACAAGTGGAAGCAGTATATAGAATCAAAGATTAAATGTGCAATATCAAACAGAGACCTATTAACCCTTTTCTTGGTTGTCTTCTTTGCAGTCTATCGAGAGGTCTTTGAGACAATATTGTTTTACGAAGCACTTTTACTGCAATTTGATTCCGAAAGTATATCAATGGGATTCATAGCAGGAGTTTTTGTAGTCTCTATAATTTCTTATTTGATTCTTAAGATGTCTGTTACCTTAAATCTAAGATATTATTTTCTGGGAACTAGTGCGATGTTATTCATTCTATCTATATCGTTTATGGGATATGGAATTACTGAACTACAAGAAGTGGGAATATTTGATACTACTTTAATATCCATACCTAAGATTGCTATTCTAGGAATATATCCAACGATGGAAACTTTAATTCCGCAGTTAATACTGCTTGGACTATTAAGTTTGTCTGTTTATAAAGCTTTCTTTAAAAGGGATACAGCCTAAAATTACTTATCAATTTCTTCTTTCTTGTCTACCTTAGTATTTAATGCATTAAGATAAAGATTCTTAAGATTAGAAAGTGTTTCAGACATAATCTTTTCTTCATCGTCCGACAAGTTGTTTGCGGTTTTTTCTTTTAAAACGTCTAATATATCTATTAGATCTTTAGCTCTGTTTAAATCTATTGATACCTGACCTGTTGCAGGATCAGGTGAAAGACCCAAATGTATTGTCGCATTAACTGCATAAGACAGAATTATATTAGAAAAATTCATTAAAATTTTATCATCACTCATTATAAAAGCTCCATTTTTGACTATTATTTACTATATTAGGTATTTTATAGGCTAATTAGAATATATCTAGCAATTTTTCTGCTATATCTACGAAAGCTTTACTTGATGGTGAATCAGGATTACTGTAGACGATAGGCTCTCCGTTGTCTCCACCTTTTCGTATTTCTGGATCTATTGGTATCTCACCTAAAAATGGAACTTCAAACTTTTCTGCCATAGCTTTTCCGCCACCACGACCAAATATATCAATAATTTCATCACCATTCTGAAGATAGCTCATATTTTCTATTACTCCAAGAACAGGAACATTAAGCTTTTTAAACATTTGTATTCCTCTTTTTACATCTAACAGTGCAACATCCTGAGGTGTTGTGACAATAATTCCACCATTTAAGGGAACTGTTTGAATTAAGGATAAATGAGCATCACCTGTTCCAGGTGGCAGATCTACAACTAGATTATCGACCCCTTCCCATTCAACATCTTCAACAAATTGCTTGATGGCTCCATGGACCATAGGCCCTCTCCATATTACTGTATCATCGTCACTTAAAAGAAATCCAATTGACATCATTTTTATATTAAATTTTTCTATAGGTAGAATTTTATCATCCTTCGTTGCCATAGGCTTTGTATCGATTCCACACATCATAGGTATGCTCGGTCCCCATATGTCAGCATCCATAAGCCCAAAATTTTTAATTTTCTTAGAAAAAGCTAGAGCTAAGTTTATAGCAACTGTAGATTTACCAACACCTCCCTTACCACTCGCTATTGCAATATACTTTGAAATATTGGGTAATTTAGGATTTGGTTCACTATCAGGAGAATTAGCAGGCTGTTGAACAGCGGCACCTTTATTCTGATATGCAGTAAATTGAAGTTCGGGATAATCCAATCCTTCTCTTGAAAAGGCATTGTTTATTCCAACTGTAAGCTTTTGAGCAAGTTCTTGATCTTCTTTAGGCAACTCTAGGACTATTGTAACTTTTTTATCTTCTATAGATAAATCTTTAACAATTCCAAAAGAAATTATATCTCTAGTAAATCCAGGATAGGTTACATCTTTTAATAAATCGAATAAAAACTCTTTAGACTTCATAAATTACATACCAAGCTTATTCTTAGCTTCGTCAGACATCATGTTTGGATTCCATGGCGGATCCCAAATAATTTCAACTATCACTGTTTTAGCTCCCAATGCATATAATACATTTTCAACCTGCCTGGTAATTGCAGAACCCATTGAACAGCCAGGAGTTGTTAGAGACATTTTTATATCTATATTGTTATCAGCAGTTTCAACATTATAAATTAACCCCAAGTCAACAATGCTTACTGGTAATTCAGGATCCATAACATTTTTAAGAGCATCCAGAACTGTCTCCGAGGTAAAAGTATAGTCTGATTCTTGTTTCTCTTTCTTTTTAAAAGATGTAAGCTCTACATTTGAGGTGCTTGGACTATTTTTTGTTGAATTGATATCTTTTTTAAAAACAATTTTTTTCATCTGAACTTATTATACACAAAAAAAAGATTCTTTCACTTAATTGAAAAATTTGACACTTAATAGAAGATTCAATAAGCTAAAAATCAATGCGTAGAGTAACAAGAACTATACAAGTGGGTAATGTTAAGATTGGGTCTGGAAATCCAATCCCAGTACAAACAATGACTAAGACTGACACCAGAGATGTAGTAGCAACTGTTAACCAGATAAATGCTGTAGAAAGCGAAGGATGCCAGATTGTAAGATGTGCGGTCCCCGACATGGAAGCTGCTAAGGCTTTAAAAGAAATTGTTAAAAAGACAAATATTCCAATTGTTGCCGATATACATTTTGATTATAGATTAGCCTTAGAGGCTATTAAATCAGGAATACATTGCTTGAGAATTAATCCTGGAAATATTGGAAATAGAAGAAGAATCGAGGAAGTAGTCAAAAGCTTGAAGATTGCTAATATTCCGGTAAGGATAGGTGTTAATTCTGGTTCTTTGGAAAAAGATATATTAAAGAAACATGGTTCACCCACTGCAGATGCTCTGGTTGAAAGTGCCATAAGACATATAAATATTTTAGACGAATTGAATTTCTATGATATTAAGATTTCCGTTAAATCGTCAAATGTTAAGATCATGCAAGAAGCTTACAGGAAACTTGGAGAGCAAACAGACTATCCACTTCATTTAGGGGTGACCGAAGCAGGAACTTACGCTGTTGGATCTGTTAAGTCTGCAATTGGAATTGGAAGCTTAATTTCTGAAGGACTTGGTGATACTATTAGAGTCTCACTCACAGATGATCCGATAAAAGAAGTACAGTTAGGAAATAATATACTGAAAGCTTTGGGCCACTTTAAGAATGGTATTGAGCTTATTTCTTGCCCTGGTTGTGGAAGATTAGAAATAGATTTGCAGTCATTAGTTGAAGAGGTAGAAAGAAGAGTTGCCAAAATTAAGCTTAAAAGAACGTTAAAGGTCTCAGTTCTTGGGTGTGTCGTTAACGGTCCAGGGGAAGCTCTAGGTTCCGATATAGGTATAGCTGGCGGAGATGGTAAAGGCCTAGTTTACAAGGGCGGAAAATTATATAAATCATGTAAAGAAAGCGAATTGGTGGATATACTTATTGAGGAGATTAAAAATCTTAATTGATTTAAATATTAAAATTGAAATTATCTAATTATCTTATAGCAACTTTAAAAGAAGCTCCTTCGGACGCTGAGACTACAAGCCATCAATTAATGGTTAGAGCTGGCATGATTAGAAAAATAGCAGCAGGAGTTTATAACTTTCTCCCTACTGGTTTAAGGGTTTTTCGTAAAGTAGAGAACATTATAAGAGAAGAAATGAACAAGGCCGGTGCTATAGAGGTAATGATGCCCTTTGTTACGCCTGCCGATTTATGGGACAAAAGTGGAAGGTGGGATATATATGGTAAGGAATTGCTCAGATTTAAAGATAGGGCTGATAGAGACTTCTGTCTAGGTCCCACTCATGAAGAAGTGGTAACTGATATGGTGGATAGGGAAGTTAAATCTTACAAAAATTTACCTATAACTATTTATCAAATTCAACCTAAATTTAGAGATGAAATTAGACCTAGGTTTGGTGTTATGAGAGCAAGAGAGTTTACAATGAAAGATGCATACAGCTTCGACGTAAATGAAATGGGTGCAGAAAAATCCTATATAAATATGTTTAATGCTTATAAAAGTATTTTTGATAGATGTGGATTAACATACAAGGCTGTTGAAGCTGACTCTGGCAATATAGGTGGGAGTTTTTCTCATGAATTTATGGTTTTAGCGGAAACTGGAGAAGACCTAGTTTTAAGCTGTAACTGCTGTGACTTTGCTGCCAATGTTGAGACTACAAGCATTAAAGAGCCAGAGGCTCTAATGAAAAATGTAGGTTTGATATCACCTGAAGAGATTAGCACACCAAAAATGACTTCGGTTGATGACGTAGCAAATTTCTTAAAGGTTAGCTCTAGTGACATTGTTAAAACACTAATTCTTGAATCTGACGAAGAGTTAATAGCAGTCTTAATTCGGGGTGACCATGATCTAAGCTTAACTAAGTTGAAGAAATTCTTAGACGTTGATTTTTTAGATTTTGCAACTGAAGAAGTCCTAAGAAAGAGAAAATTCATTAAGGGTTTTTGTGGACCTGTGAATTTAAATATTAAGATTTATTCGGATAATGCAATTAAAGTGATGTCTAATTTTACTACAGGTTCCAATAAAAAAGACTTTCATTCTCAAGGTGTGAATCATAATAGGGATTTTCCCGTTGAAAGCTTTGGAGACTTTAGAGAAGCCATTGATGGAGATTTATGTCCTTCCAATAACTGCGAAGGAACATTAAGTTCTACTCGTGGAATAGAAGTTGGTCATGTCTTTAAGTTAGGTACAAAGTATAGTGAGAGTATGAGTGCAACATTTGCTGATCAGGATGGTAAAGAGAAGAATTACTACATGGGTTGCTATGGAATAGGAGTAGGTAGAGTGGTGGCAGCGGCTGTTGAACAAAATAATGATGAAAATGGAATTAGGTTCCCAATTGCACTTGCACCTTTTCAGATTGTTATAATATCTACAGATAAAAAAGAGGGAGAATCTCTCATAAAGGCTAGGGAAATATATGATTTTCTTCTAAATCTTGGTTACGATATTGCAATAGACGATAGAGCTGAGAATCCTGGCGTTAAATTTAAAGATGCAGAACTATTAGGAATACCATTGCAATTAAGAATAGGGCCAAAATCCTTAGCAAAAGGATTAGTGGAATTAAAAAACAGGCTGACTGGTGATGTTTTAGAGATAGATAAAGATAGTTTGGAATTAATCAAAGAGAAAATAGATGAACTACTCAGATAAAATTATATTAGCATTAGATAGTAATGAAATTGAAAATAATCTTTCATTAATTAAAGAACTAGTCCCACCAATTAAAATACTTAAGATTGGACCCGTAGCTTTCCTTCCAAATTCAAAAGAATTAACTGAAGCAATAAGAAAGTCTAAGGCTTCAGTTATGTTTGACTTCAAGTTCTTTGATATACCAAATACAATTATTGAGTCATTAAGATTTCTTTTCGAGATAAATACAAAAATTTTTACTATGCACTGTCTTGCAGGCCCAAAAGCTATTTCATCTGTAGTGACTAAAATTAATGATTTAAACAATGAAATAGTCCATGAACTTAAGCTCGAGAAAAATAGTCATACAAATTATGGGGGTAGACCCGAGATTTTTGGAGTTACTATCCTAACAAGCTTTGATAATGCGGAGCTAGTATCTATTGGCTTAAAAGGAACAGTCGAGGATAATGTTTTAAGGCTGGCCGAAAGTGCTATTGAGGCGGGAATTGATGGTGTTGTTTGCTCGGGGCATGAGATTGAATCTATTAGAAAAAATTTTGGCACCAAAGTTAAAATATTAGTACCCGGAGTAAGGCTAGATTCCTCTGATGATGATCAGAAAAGGATAATTACACCCAAGGAAGCATTTACCCTAGGTGCAGACTATATAGTATTAGGTAGAACTTTAACTTCTTACGAAGATAAGAAGGTTAGATATGATAGTATATTAAAATCTTTAGATTAAGGTGGTGAATAATGGGACTAAATACCAAATATATCGGATATAAGACTGAGACTTCTTCTGAGGAAATAAATAGGGACAATGTCTTTTCATATTTGTCTTCTATTGGATCATCAAATTCTTTTTATAAAAATAATAATGTCGCTCCTCATATGTTTAATGTTGTGCATGAAATAAATCTGGTTGAAAGTATATGGAAGATGGAAGATTTGTATGAATCTCGAGAAGAAATGGATAGGAGTGTTCTAATGCTTGTTCATGGTGAGCAGACAATGAATTTCTGTAGACTACTTAAGATTGGTGAAAAAATAGATTCTTATGCTTTAGTTGAGAATATACAACAAAAAGGTTTGAATAATATTCTGAAACTTAAGGTTTTTCATGTTGACTCAGATAATAAAGAAGTAGGGGACTCATCTTGGACTTTATTCATTCGAGCATCAGATTCTGAAATTGCGAAAGCGAAAGAGCTAAGAAAGAATGATCCACCAAAGCCAAAAAAATCTCCACCCGTTCAAGTAGAACAACCTAATTATATTGTAGAAAGTAATTTTGATATTGAAGACGGTATTACTCATAAGTATGCTCAGGCATCCAGAGATCAGAACCCTATACATATAGATAAAGAAACTGCGGGTAGGGCAGGACTCCAAGGGATAATAGTTCATGGCTTATGTACAATGGCTATGACAATGGATAATTTAATTGATAAATACCTAAACTCCGACCCATCAAGGATTTCTTCTATATCTTTACGATTTTCTAGTCCGGTTTGGCCTGGGGACAAGTTAAAGGTTAATGGTTGGAATGTAGACAATAGCACTGATTTGTTAAGATTTGAAGTTGAAAATGCTTCTAAAACAAAAGTAATAAAAAGTGGAAAGCTAACTATTAAAGATTAACTACTTTTTGATTTTTCAAGCTAGACTTAACAATCTTTTCTATTTCGCTTCGTGCGTCTTGTATTCCTATATTTTTTAAAGATGAAACACATGGCTGTTGGAACTTTTCACGTAAATAGCGCAGATTCTCATCATTAATGAGGTCAATTTTATTGAAGATAATAATTCTCTTATGATTAATAAGCTTAGTTCTAATTAGTGTATCCTCAACTGACATAATTTTTTCTTCAAAGTTCTCTTCTGCAGAATCTACAATGTGTATCAATAGATCTGATTGATTTATCTCTTCTAGTGTTGCCCTAAAAGAAGATATTAGATCTTCGGGTAAGTCTGTTATAAAACCCACTGTGTCACTAAGTAAGATTTCTGTTTCATCAGAAATATAGGTCTTTCTAGTTGTTGGATTAAGTGTGGAAAATGGCTTCGTGCTTTCAATTACGCTCGATTTTGTTAGCTTATTAAATAATGTTGATTTTCCTGCACATGTGTATCCTATCAATGTAGCAGAAAAAAGCTCATTCTTTTCTCTTTTGGATCTATTCTGTTTTCGTCTATAACTTAAAGCATTGATTTGTTTTTCAAGTAAGTTGATTCTTTTTCTCAAATATCTCCTTCTTTGCTCAATTTTCTTTTCACCTGGACCTTTTGAGCTTATACCTCCACCAATTTGAGAGAAGTTTTTACCGCTCCCAGCTATTCGTGGTAGTTCATACTTAAGTCTAGCTAGCTCAATCTGAACATGGGCCTCCTTCGATTGAGCATTCTTCTTGAAAATCTCTAGAATTAATTCCGTCCTGTCTGATACTTCCATGTACGTAAGTTTTGAAACCTCTTTTGATTGAAAAGGTAGAAGCTCTTTATTGAAAATAATTTTATGAGCTCCTAAATATTCAGCTTCAAGTAAAATATCAAGAAGAAAACCTTTACCAACTAGAGTCTTTGTATCATGGCTTTTTCTTAGTTGAGAACTAGAACCTACCACTTCTTTATTAAGAGATTTTGATAGCTCTCTTAATTCTTCCATAGAGTTTGTTAATTCTTTCTTGTTTGAAGTCCCTACACCAACTAGATAGATTTTTTCTTTCATCTTTCTTAATTTAGAAACTTTTTTCTTTAAAGTACTTTTCTCACTAAAAGCCCATAGTGATTCTTCGTTTAGCATGTTGATATCATTGAAATCTTGAATATTCCAAAAATCATTTGATTTAGCATCATTATTCTTATAACAAAGTGAAAATATATTCTTATCCATAGAGGCTCTTCTAATTAATAAATAGTTTAAAAATTTTGAGTTGATAAGGGATACTTTTTCATTCTTTTGGAACCCATTGTTTCTGTTAGAGATAGTTATTAATCTTTTTGAATTCCCAATATCTTTCTCACCAAATTTAAGGACAGTGTAGTCTTCAACTTCCCAAATTTCTCCAATATAGATTAGATCTATTTTGCCTTTATGATTTATAACTAAATTAATATTTCTACCTATTATATCGTGGGCATTTGATAGATAGCTTAAAAATTCTTTAGATATAATCGACTGGTTTACAATCCTCTTTCTAAATAAACTTAATAGCTCTTTTTTTTCTATGCTTTTTAAATTAGCTGTGTTGCCATATAACGATGCTATGAGCTTATCCTTCCTTTATGGTCAGCTTAAAACCAAATCTATTGTCATACATTCTTTTATCATCATATTTAATTGCTGATACCTCTTTCTTTTCTTCTTCATCGAGCATCTCTTCGGCTGTAGCTTTAAGCTGCTTCCCATTAATCTCAATCTCTGCATAATTATCAGATAAAAGATTGTTATACCATTTAGAGTCCCTATTTCTTCTAGTTATATAAAAAAATCCATCTTTGAGGACAACTTTAAGTTTTGTTGACACTATATTTTTTGATTGCTTGCTTACAGTTGAAACTTTAGTGATGAATGTTGATGGAGACTTTATATTTAAAATCATGTAATAATTATAAGACTAACATAAAGATGTTTTTTTAAAAATGAATAAATTTGCAAGTTTTTTTACTTATATTAAGAACGAATTTAAAGATTTAGATTATCTTATAGTAGAGGTTGAACCTAGAACTTTAAACCATTTAGCTAATTTGAAGACAACTTCAAATTCTTTAATTGTTCAACTAAAAGAAAAAGCCATCATATTTTATGTTAGGGGGGTTGAGTGCGTAGTCCTTGGAAGTATAATAGGAGAATCTACTAGGAAGTTTAAACAGCTCCTCATTCTTACTTACAATGAAGAAAATGGATCAATTGAAGATAATACTAAGAATAAAATAGATGAAATAGCTGTTAAAGATAGCCTTAATGGTTGGTTAATAAAGGACATAGCTTAAGCTAATAAGCCCAATTAAGAAAACTATAAATCCAAAAATACCTATGACGTAAGGTAAAGCTTCTAATTCATTTGGCTCAAGTTTATATTTCTCAAGAAACTCTTGTGCTTTTGGGGGTAGTTTTTGAATAATTAGTTCTTTAATTATGCTCATATGAAATGTTAGTATATATAAATAAAGAAGCGAATAAAAGAGTGAATATAAAATGATTAAATTTGAACAACCTATGTTTAGACCACCGAGTGAAGCCAATAGCTTGCTAATCCAAGCTACTGTTGGCTGCTCGCATAATTCATGTACATATTGTGCTATGTATAGGGAGTCAAATCAGAAGTTTAGAATGAGATCTGAAAAAGAGATTTTCCAAATCATTAATGAAAATTCAAGCCCAACATATAAAAAGGCTTTTATAGCTGATGGGAATGCTTTAGTTTTGCCAACAAAGTTGTTACTTAAGACTATTAAAAGAATTTATGAAAATAATAAAAATATTAAACAGATATCTATATATGGAAATGTTGGTGATATTCTTAGGAAAAAGCCTGAGGATCTAAAAGAGCTAGCTGCTGCAGGACTAGACATGGTTTATATAGGTTTTGAAAGTGGAGACGATGTTACTCTTAAGAGAATTAAAAAAGGTGCTAATAAGATAAAAACAATTGATTCCATGAGGAAACTTAAAGATGCAGGTATTAAGGTTTCAGGTATGGTCTTGTTAGGAGTCGGCGGTAAAGAAAGAAGCTTTGTTCATGCCTATGAAACTGCAGATATGCTATCAAAAGGAGATCCTGATTATGTTGGATTGCTCTCTCTTCAAGTAAGACCTGGAGCCCCTATATACAAGTCCTGGGAGAGTGGAGACTTTGAACTCCCTGATAAATTTCAAATATTAAAAGAGTTGGAAATAATTGCGGAAAACACTGTTCTTACAAACGGACATTTTTTTTCAAATCATATTTCTAATTATCTTCCAATAAAAGCAATCTATCCTAGGGATAAAGAAAAAACTGTTAAGAAGATCAAGGGAATTATATCTAAGAAGTCAGAGAAAGATTTAAGGTCCGAATATTACAGAGATGTAGTAAATCAATATTAAGGGGAATTAAATAATGAAAATAGGAATAACAACGCCAATAAGAGGATGTAGCGTTAAAGATTTAAGACACTTAGCTAAGACAGCTGAGTCTGCAGGTTTTTATGGAATTTTTTCACCTGAAGTTCCGATTTACAGTGCAATTGGAAATGCTCAGGTAATGGCTGAAGCTACTAAATCAATAAAAATAGGAACATGGGTTACTAATATATATATGAGAGAGCCTATAATGTGTGCCTCTGAAGCGATGACTGTTCAAGAAATTTCTGAAGGTAGAATGATTTTAGGATTAGGTAATTCTCATAAGCCAGTTAATGATGTGTTTGATATAGATATGGGTGATCAGTATGAGTCTATGAAGCAGTATGTAATAAAGATTAAGTCTTATGCTGATGGTAGCTCGGATCATTACGAGAAAATACCCATCAAAAGAGATCTCCCAGTCTTTGATATTCATATAACAGGTTTAACAAAAAGAACAGCAGCACTGGCAGGAGAACTTGCTGATGGCATAATGCCTTATTTGGCAAATTTAGACCATCTAAAAACTCTTTATTCTTCAGCAAAATCAAAAGCAGGGGATAAGAAATTTGAATTTACCTCTGGAATGCCGGTTTTCTTATCTGATGATGTAGACCAAGCTGTTACAGCTGCAAGAATTGGGGTAGGGAGACAGGCCCTAAGACCATCTTATAAAAGAGTGCTAACTAACAGTGGTTTTGGAGATATTATTAAAAAGCTTGAGTCTGGTATCTCACCTGAAGAAGCAATCTCAGACAAACTGTTGAATGAACTATGTCTTTTTGGCAAACCCTCGAACTGCAGGAAGCAGCTTGAAGCACAATTCAACAATGGCTCAACTATGCCAATATTGACCCCATTTCCAGTAGGAAATCAGTCCCCATTGCAAATGATGGATGAATTAAGTAAATTATTAGATTAAAATTAGAATTTAGGGAATTAAAAGGAGAATATTAAAATGAAAGTATCAGTAACAACACCAGTCTGGGGATGTTCGGTTGACAATCTCATTGGAATTGCAAAGTTAGCAGAGGACTCACCAGTAGAAGCACTTCTTTCACCGGAAGTTCCGCCTTATAGTGCCTTGGCAAATGCGCAGATATTTGCTGAATACACCAAAGAAACTAAAGTTGGAACCTGGATTTCTAATATATATTTAAGACACCCTGTTATGTGTGCCGCAGAAGCTATGACTATTCAAGAGCTAACTGGCGGTAGATTATTGCTTGGGTTAGGTGTTTCACACAAACCTGTAAACTCTAGATTGGGAATTGAAATGGGAGACCCTATAGAGTCAATGAGAGATTATGTTATCTCAGTTAGGTCTTATCTAGACGGTTCTTCTGATCAGATTAGCCTGAAAAGAAAAGTAGCACCAGTGCCAATTTATATAGCTGGATTAACAGAAAGGACAGCAGACTTGGCTGGAGAAATAGCTGATGGTCTTATGCCCTACTTGGCGAGCGCTGACCATTTAAAAAAACTGAGAAGTTGCGTAGATAAAGGAAGATCCTCTGGAAATTTAGATTCAGAATTTACCATGACCACTGGACTACCATCCTTTATATCTGATGATTTGGATTTAGCAGTTGAAAGTGCGATTAAAGGTTTGTCGGGATATGCTAGATTACCTTTCTACCAAAGAGTTCTTAAATTAAGCGGGTATGAGGATATAGTTAAGTCTATAGAAGATGGAATGAATCCAGCCGAGGCCTTAACGCCAGAACTTGTTAGCGACCTTGCATTGGTAGGCCCAATTGGTAAATGTAAGGAAACATTAGCTAAGTTTGCTGAGGCTGGAGCCGATATGCCGATAATAACTCCTAATCCAGTTGGAAAACAAAGTCCATTAGAGGTAATGGAAAAAATTATAGAAGTAATTAAGTAAGTTTAAAAATAGAACTAATAGACACTAAATTTTTTATAATTAGATGTTATCCTTAGAGACTTATGGCTGAATATACAACTTTAACGAAAAAAATTGAGTTTTCATCTTCCCATCGATATTGGAGGAAGGAGTGGACTGAGTCAAAGAATTTAGAGGTTTTTGGAAAGTGTACTAGCAAGTATGGACACGGTCACAATTATGTACTTGAGACTACCGTAGAAGGTCCAGTAGATTCTGATACAGGAATGATTATTAATATTTATAGACTCAAACCTATTTTAAAAGATACATTGAAAGAATTTGATCATAAGTTTTTAAATGAAGATACTGACTTTTTTGACGATCAAATTCCTACAACTGAAAACTTTGCTAAGGTTTTATATGAATGCATTTCTGAAAAACTTTCTAAAGAAGAATGTAAATTACAAAAAGTAAGATTATATGAAACTAAAGATTTGTTTGTGGATTATTGGAAGGAAGAGAATGTTGGATAATTGCACTTTAACAAAGATATATTCGTTTAGTGCTGCTCACAGGCTACATAATGATAAGTTCACAGAGAAAGAAAATAAAGAAATATTCGGAAAGTGTAATAATCCTAACGGACATGGACACGATTATTCTTTAGAGCTCACATTGGGCGGTGAAGTTGACGAATTAACGGGAATGATAATTGATATTGTAAAATTAGACGAGATTGTTGGCGAAGTCATAGAAGAACTTGATCACAAAAGGTTGGATATTGAAATAGAATACTTTACTAGCATCAGGGCCTCTGGTGAAAATATTGCTAAATATTTATGGGATAAAATTGTTGTATTAATTCCAAAACCAGCGTATCTATACCATGTAAGACTGTGGGAAACATCAGAGAATTTTTTTGATTACAAGGATGTGTCATGAAGAAAAATGTATTTTTAACATGGGAAGATATTTTTTCAAGAATAGAATATATCAAGAAGAAATATAAGATTGATAAAAAAACTAAGATATATGGTGTACCAAAGAATGGGATGATATTGGCTGGATTTTTTAATGCTGTTAATGTCCCAGCTCCTGGAGACGCTGATTTTATTTTAGATGACATAATTGATTCAGGAACAACAAAGAAAAAATTCAAGAAGTTATTTCCAAAGAAGAAATTTATTACGCTTTTTGAAAAAGATGCAAAAGTTGATTGGGTTAACTTTCCATTTGAAAAACAAATTGACGAAGATCAGAATGACACCGTGGTAAGACTTCTTCAAATAATTGGCGAAGACCCTAGAAGAGAAGGATTGCTCGATACACCTAGAAGATATTTGAGTGCTTTTCATGAATTTTTAAACCCACCAACTTTTAATATGACCACATTTGATGCTGAAAAAACTGATGAAATGATTGTTCAGTTAGATATTCCTTTTTATTCTTTCTGTGAGCACCACTTGCTACCCTTCTTTGGCAAGGGGTATATCGCATACATACCCGATAAAAAGATTGTTGGACTAAGTAAGTTAGCACGAACATTAGAAACCTTTTCTAGAAGACTTCAAAATCAGGAAAGAATTACAAACCAGGTAGCCGACTACCTTCAGGAGAATTTGGAAGCTAAAGGTGTAGCAGTAGTTTTAAAAGCAAGACATCTATGTATGGAAATGAGGGGTGTTAAAACCTCAGATACAAATACTGTTACAAGTAAACTCTTGGGCTATTTTAGAACAGATGAGAGAACTAGAGCAGAATTCTTAAACCTTATAGGTAACCACCGGAACTAATTATGAAGAAGAAAGTTGCAGTAATTAGTGGTGGAACGAGTGGAATAGGAAAAAGAATGGTTTCAATGTTCTTAAAGAGTGGCGTAAAAGTAGTAACTTTTTCAAGAAAGAAATCGAATATTAATAAATTAAAAAGAGAATTAATAGAGTTTAAAGAAGATCTGATTTGTTATCAGGGCGATGTAAGCTCTATCGAGGATATCAACAAGATTTCTGGAAGTATTAAGAAGCAATTTAAAAGTGTTAATTATTTGATAAATAACTCAGGAACAAATGTATTGAACCCTATCGGTAAAATAAAAATTAAAGATTGGCAAAGGATAATAGATGTTAATCTCACTGGAGTTTTTTATTTAACGCAAAGTCTTCTACCTTTATTAAAAAAGAAATCAGTGGTACTAAATATGGGTTCCTTAGCATCTAGAAGTGGTTTTCCTAATTGGTCCGCTTATTGTGCTTCTAAGTTTGGGCTAAAGGGTTTTACAGAAGCCCTAAGAGAAGAGGTGCGAACTAGACAAGTTAGAGTTGTCCACGCTGAAATAGGCGCTACTGATACTGGTATTTGGGATAATCTTGAAGGTACGTGGGACAGAGGCAGTATGATGAACGATTTAGAGGTTGCCCATATATTATTCGACTCTATAACTAAAGTTAAATCAGTTAATGTAGATGAAATATTTCTTATGCCACCCAATGGTGTACTTTAATTTCAGGTATCCTAATGGAAATGAATCA
>JGI20151J14362_10000090_pt1 | contig 59918 bp, 68 predicted proteins | sample COG_01_FD_14362 | JGI IMG/M metagenome (IMG submission 14362)
TGAAACAGTGACTTATCTCTTGGCCGGCCAAATGCGGCACAAAGATAATGCGGGCCATGAGGGCGTAATAGAACCGGGAGGTGTGCAATGGATGTCGGCTGCAAAAGGTATTGTGCATTCAGAAATGCCAGAACAAAAAGATGGGTTGCTGATGGGGTTTCAATTGTGGGTGAATTTACCGGCCGTTGCTAAGATGGGGGAACCCGAATATCAAGAATTTCCAGCCAACAAGATAGCTCTGGAACAACGAGAGAATGCTACTCAGGTGCGCGTAATATCAGGCACGACTAATTATGGTACAACCGGTCCAGTGATAAATTGCCATACGCAGCCGATCTATATGGATATAAGCCTGGCGAAAGGTCAAAGCTTTGAACAGACAATTGGTTTGGATGACAACACATTTATATTTGTTATTGATGGTGAATTGTCTGTAGGTAATAGAAAGGAAAAACTTGTTAAACGCCAATTGGGCGTATTGCATGAAGGAAATAGTGTTTATGTGAATGCAGATGTCGAGAGTCGTTTTTTATTAGTCTCAGCAAAACCGTTGAATGAACCAGTTGCACGTGGAGGTCCTTTTGTGATGAACACCAAGGCGGAAGTGCTACAGGCGTTTGAAGATTTTCAAAGTAACCGGATTTAGGAGAAACAAATGGGAATGTTAGTCGATGGTAAATGGCATGATGTTTGGTATCCGACGGATGCAAGCAAAGGGCGCTTTGTTAGATCGGCCGCTCAGTTTAGAAATTGGGTGACTGAAGATGGTAGTGCTGGTCCTAGTGGACGCGCTGGTTTTAAGGCTGAAGCAGGAAGGTATCATTTATATGTATCGCATGCGTGTCCTTGGGCAAATCGCACATTAATTTTTCGTAGCTTAAAAGGTTTGGATGATGTGGTTTCAGTATCAGTGGTGCATTGGCACATGGGCGAAGCCGGCTGGACCTTTGCTGATGGCGATGGTGTTATTGCAGATCCGATTATTAATGCTAAGCGTCTCAGCGAATTATATCTTGAAGCTAATGAGATCTACTCAGGTAGAGTAACAGTACCTGTTTTATGGGATAAAAAAAACAATACTATTGTTTCGAATGAGTCATCAGAAATTATACGAATGTTCAATAGTGCCTTTAATAATGTTGGTGCGAAAGAAGGTGATTATTATCCTGAAGTATCACGCGAAAAGATTGATGAAATTAATGCGCGTGTATATGACACAGTCAACAATGGTGTTTATAAATGTGGTTTTGCAACGACACAAGAGGCCTATGAAGAAGCATTAACCCCGTTGTTTGAAACGTTGGATTGGTTGGATCAAAGACTTTCATCGCAACGTTATTTAATCGGCAATGAAACTACCGAAGCAGATTGGCGTTTATTTACAACCTTAATTCGTTTTGACGCCGTGTATGTCGGTCACTTTAAAACCAATCTTAAACGCCTGATAGATTATCCAAACCTCTGGGCATATACACGAGATCTATATCAACATGAAGGAATTGCTGAATTGATCAATATGGATCATATTAAAAAGCACTATTTTGGTAGCCATAAGACTATTAATCCGAGTGGTGTTGTGCCACTAGGGCCAAATGTTAATTATACTGAATCCCACAAGAGAAATTTGTTGTCACAGTAATAATCCAATTTATAATTTACAGTTACTTTATGCAGGAGAAATGGCCATGAGTGAAGAAGCAACTATTGCGCAAAAAGCGCCTTATCAAACTGAAGTTGAAGAGGGTAAAACTTATTACTGGTGTGCTTGCGGGCTTAGTAAAAAACAGCCTTATTGTGATGGCTCACATAAGGACACAAGTTTTCAACCCCTGCCTTTTACAGCAGATAAGACAGGAAGTGTGTACCTATGTGGTTGTAAGCAAACAAGTAATGAACCTCACTGTGATGGCTCACATCAAAATATGTAAAGCTTATATAATTAAGTAATGATTAAAAACACAGCTGAAAATTATGGTGTTCTTGCCAAGTTTTTACATTGGCTGACGGCATTTCTCTTTTTAGTATCATATTGTTCTGTTTATTATCGGCATTGGTTTACCGAAGAAAAAACGCCAGAAAATTGGACAGCGCTGCAGTTACACCTTTCAATTGGAATGTCGCTTGCTGTCGTTATCATGCTCAGGATTATTTGGCGAAATATGAATATTGCTCCTGCAGCAGAACCCGGAACTCGGCTTGAACATCTGGCCGCACATGTTGGACATTATATTTTATATGCCATGATGATTAGCATGCCGTTGACCGGCTATATTGGCACCGGGGTTAATACAGAGTATTTCTTTTTATTCGATATTCCAAAGTTTGAAAATACAGTAGTCTTTCAAACAGTCGTTGCAGACTGGATGGGTCTGAGTTTTAAAGAATTTGAAAAGCCAATTGATTTTTTCCATAAGGACATCATGGGATCATTGATCGTCTGGCTGCTTATCCTCGGACACGTATCAGCTGCGTTATATCATCATCATATTAAGCGTGATAGAACGATTATTAAGATGACAACAGGAAGATAGAGTGCCTGTTTAGCTATCTAAATCAAAAGCAGACTTTATAGCATCAAATTTTGCATCAATAACATGAACGTTAGAATAACCCATCATTTCTAATGTATGGGCTGATAGGGAAGCGCGGCCACCAGCAGCACAATGCAGCAATATCGGGGTGTTCTCTTCTGGGCAAACATTAGCTATTTTCATTTCCAGAAGACCACGAGGAATATTGCTTGAATCGTTCAGTTTCGATTCTTCGGTTTCACCGGGTTCGCGCACATCAATAATGACGGTGCCTTCATGTCGGTCATAAAACATTTTTGCAGCGACTGGATCCATGCAATCGCAGTGTGATTTGGCTCTTTCAACTAGTTCACTAACGGGAATAATCATCGGGTCTCTCTTCATGTAAATTTATTGTTTAATTATGTCCTATACTTCATGTTTGACCAAGTATTGAGAGTGTTTTGTTTATTAAATATTTAAAACAAGTTGATACAGATCAAAAATAAATATTGTTTATTTACTATTATGTAATTGTGAATGATTATTAACTCGCTAACTGGAGAACTTGTTATGGTGGAAGAAGAAAATGAAGTAATCAAGAAGAAAACCGTAATCAGAAAAAAACCGGTTGCTAAAAAAAAGACCATCCGTAAAAAAACATCGCCTTCAAAAAGAGCTGCCGCCGCAAATAGTCGTCAAGCCTTGTCAGATAGACTTAAGCAAGATCTTGATGCAAGTAAAGAAGCGCTTAAGCATGTGAAAGATGCTGCAGGCGAAGAATTGAAATTGGCAAAGAAGGCTGCGCAGGATGAAATTGCAGTACTAAAAAGTCAATTAAATGCAGCGCTCAAACGGGAAAATAAGTTGGTGAAGATCAGCGAAAAAAAGATTCATAAAATATTGGCTACAGGAGAGAAGTGGGAGAAAAAGCAACTTCTCAATATCAAGAAAGCGACTGAAAAAGCCATACGGAATATAAAGAAAAATAAGTCCAAGAAATCTTGATGCGCTGATTAAAGCACGAAAAAGTATCTCTTTTCAAAATCCCATTCAGGTATAATCTACCCATAGATTTTGGGTATTATTTCTGAGTGAATACCTAGCCTCTATGTTAGTATCATTTCCCTTTGAAAAACATAAAGATAGTTGTCATGCCCAGCAAATTAAAAAATGATCGATTTATAAAAGCGTTATTACGACAACCCGTTGATAAGACTCCAGTATGGATGATGCGCCAAGCAGGGCGTTACTTACCAGAGTATCGGGCAACTCGAGAAAAGGCGGGTGATTTTGTTACATTATGCCAAACACCAGATCTTGCTTGTGAGGTCACCTTGCAACCGCTAGAGCGTTACCCTTTGGATGCTGCAATATTATTTTCAGACATCTTGACGATCCCTGATGCTATGGGTCTTGGATTGAAATTAATAGAATCAGTAGGCCCTAAATTTGATAATCCAATTTCCTCGCTAGCAGATATTAAAAATCTACCCATGCCTGATCCTGAAGAAGATCTCGGTTATGTCATGGATGCTGTACGTTTGATTCGCAAGGAATTGGATGGCAGTGTGCCATTAATAGGTTTTGCTGGTAGTCCGTGGACATTGGCAACCTATATGATTGAAGGTGGATCGAGTAAAGACTTTGGTAAAATAAAAAAGATGCTTTATCAGGAACCGGATAGCCTGCATCTTTTACTTAGCCATGTTGCCAAGGCTGTCAGTCAATATTTGAACGCACAGATAAATGCAGGTGCACAAGCAATTCAGATCTTTGATACGTGGGGTGGTGTCTTGTCGACGCCGGCCTATCATGAATTTTCTCTTGCCTACATGAAACAAATCCTCGACGAATTACAACGAGAGCACGATGGAGAGAAAATCCCTGTTATCTTGTTTACAAAAGGTGCTTCTGGTTGGATTGAAGATATAGCCAATACCGGTTGTGATGCTGTTGGGCTTGATTGGATGCAGGAGATTGGTCAGGTTCGATCAAAAATCGGCTACCGTGTTGCACTGCAGGGCAATATGGATCCAGCGATTCTTAAATCTAATCCTGAAGTAATTCGTAATGAAGTTGCATCGATACTTGAAAGTTATGGTGAAGGTTCTGGGCATGTTTTTAACCTAGGGCATGGTATAACGCCAGATATCGATCCGGAAAATGCAGGTGCCTTTATCAATGCTGTGCATGAATTAAGTAAGCAATATCATACTAAATAGTTGTTTTTAAATTCGATGATTAAATCCAGATTAAAATTAATTGCGAAAGGGTTTTGCGTTGGATCTGCCGATGTTGTTCCTGGCGTAAGTGGTGGGACAATGGCTTTCATTCTGGGTATCTACCCACAATTAATCAATGCGATTAAATCATTCGATAGTGAATGGCTGAGAATGATCGTTACTATAAATGTAAAAGGTATACTCAATCGGCCTCATTTTAGCTTTTTAATCCCATTAGGAATAGGCGCTGTTAGTGCATTATTGTTTTTTACTCGCATAGTGCCGTTACCTACATTAATTCGTACTCAACCAGAAATTATTTACGGTCTGTTCTTTGGGCTTGTGCTGGGTTCAATCGTTCTCTTGTTTCGTCATCTTGGTTCGTACTTATTGTTTAAACGTGCTCTTTTTTTAATAATTGGTATTTCATTTGGTGGTTTTGTTGTCACGATGGTTCCAGCATCAACACCGGACGATACCTGGTTTATTTTCTTATGTGGTGCTATTGCAATATCAGCAATGATATTACCTGGAATATCAGGCTCATTTATATTATTAATGTTAAAGAAATATGCCTATATTTTTAATGCTATAGGCCATTTTGATTTTTCAATTATACTGCCTTTTATGCTGGGTATAATTACCGGGGTTGTTTTATTCAGCCGACTTCTTTCATATGTATTAAAAAAATTCTATCAGCAGACCATTCTTTTTATTACTGGTTTATTGATCGCCTCTTTATATGTGATTTGGCCTTTTCAAACACGTTTGTATGAACTTGTCCGAAATAAAGAAAGACTGGTTTCTTCAGTACCATACATCCCTGAAGGGTTTAGTAATCAAATATTTATTTCAATCATCATGATGATTATTGGTTTAGCTTTAGTAATTCTGCTGGATCGATATTCTGAGGATACGGCTTCAATCGGCAACTAGACTTTGCGCGATCCTCAATCTTGATATACATTAGAAGTAAGGGGAATAGCCATGCCATTATCTGAAGTTATTTTAGTTGTAATGGGTCTTTTGACCATTGCGATGATTGCAGCAGCTATCTGCAAAAATATTCCTGTGCCTTATACAGTCTTTCTGGTTATTCTTGGGATTATCCTCGGTTCAATTTCACGTCATAACCCGGAGCTTGAATTATTACTTGAATTTCAGTTAACTCCAGATCTGGTTTTATTCTTGTTTCTACCTGCCTTGATTTTTGAGTCGGCGTTAAATATGGACGCACGTCTATTGATGAAAGATATAGTTCCGGTACTGGTGCTAGCAATTCCGGCTATGCTTATTTCGGCAGGATTGATTGGTGTTGGTCTCTGGGTGATTCAGGATTTTAATATTTTTCATGCTTTGTTATTTGGAGCTCTAATATCGGCGACTGATCCAGTAGCTGTTATCGCACTGTTTAAGGAACTCGGTGCACCTCAACGATTAACTATACTCGTTGAAGGTGAATCATTATTAAATGATGCGACGGCAATTGTATTCTTCAATATTATTCTTGGTTTGGCTATCACAGAACAATTTTCAGCATCTGATGCTGGTTTTGCCGTGCTTGAGTTTTTTAGAGTGTTTTTTGGAGGACTATTTGTCGGAGGCGTAATTGGTATCATTTTGAGTGAATTGTTGTATCGAATTAAGGCAGGCATGAGTTCTTATTTAATTATGTCGATAGTACTGGCCTACAGTAGCTTTGCTATAGCAGAACATATCATGCATGTTTCTGGTGTTATGGCTGTTGTCGCCGCAGCGATTGCCTTGGGTATATTCGGTGTGAGTCGAATTCCACAGAGCGAGCGAGAAACAGTTGATGAAACATGGGATGTTCTGGCATTAATTTGTAATTCACTTTTATTCTTATTAGTAGGTCTGTCTGTCGATATATCCCAATTATATTCTCACCTCGACAGTATTGCGATTGCTATTGTATTGGTGTTGGGTTCTCGAGCAGCAGGGATCTATAGTATGGTGCCGGCAACAATAAAAATGTTTAAGTTGCCACATGTTTCGTTAGGTGAACGGCATATCATGTGGTGGGGTGGTTTGAAGGGTGGGCTTGCAATCGCAATTGTGCTGTCTATCCCATTAGATATGCCGGGTCGCGATACGATTCTTTATATAACACTGGGTGTTGTTTTATTTTCATTATTGATAAATGCACCAACTATTCGTCCCCTAATGCAGAAATTGGGTTTTGATAAATTCACCGGCGAAGAAGTCGCTGAATTAAAACACGGACTGATACAGTCGCAGCATCATTCAGAAGAGATATTAGAATCATTTTACAAGGCAAATTTAATATCACGTAGTACCCAACAACTAATCCAGAAAAAGACACAACAGATATTTAACATTAGTGAAGACGAGTCGAGTAGTCATATTGAAACGCGTCATGCTTATATAACAGCGTTACGGATTGAAATGCAGGAACTTAAGACTCTTTACGATATTGGATTTTTACAATATTACACCTACATGAATATAAAGAACTCTATGCAGCGTGACCGTGAAAACTGGGCGATTGATCCTAGTGTAGAAATACCAGTTGTGGAAAATAATAAACCTAATCTATTTGTTCGGCTTGAAAATACATTAATTAAACAATTGCGTGAACATGATTTTGCTGCAGGCATGTTGGCCCGTTACCAGTACCTCCGTTTTTCACAGAGTTTGCAGCGCGATATTGCTGGTGTATTGATATGTGAAAAAGTTATTGAACAAATTAATCATATTGATGACTTTGGTGTAGAACTTAAAAACCAGATTATTGATAAATATAAGCAACGTGCCATGCGTCGAAAAGGCCGATTGGAAAAGGTAGCTGAAGATTTCCCTGAGTTTTACTTACGGTTTGAAACGAGATTGTTTGCCAAGGTCGCATTAGTAACAGCCGAATTTTTCACAGAAGAAGCGCATCATAATGGCGAAATTGGTTCCAAAGTATTCTCTAATATAGACCGACGAATACATGCGGCAATTGATGCCTTGCAACCAATTTCTGACCCAGCGCCCAAGTTAAAGCCTCATGACTTGATTGGTATGGTACCTCTGTTAAATGGTCTATCGATTGATTTGCTGGAGCGTTTATCAAAGCATGCAAAGGCAATGACCTTTCTGGCTGGCGATCAAGTAATTGGCGAAGGTGAAAAGGGTGATTCACTCTATATTATTACTCATGGTCTGGTTTCGGTATATAAAGTTGGTCATGAGCATGCCCCCATTGCTGAATTACGAGATGGTGATTTCTTTGGTGAAATGGCATTGTTAGGTACACAGGTGAGAACAGCTAATGTTAAATCGGTAAAATCAACAACCCTTTTGCGCTTAAGCCGTAAAGATGTGTTATCAATGGCTGACAAAGAACCTGAGTTAAAAGCACGACTTGAACAAATGAAGTCAGCTAGACAGTCTAGTGATTCTTGATAGTGGGATTAAGTTTTGGTCTAAGCATAAAGCTCAAAAATAAGCCTAATATGCAAAGGATTAATATCGGGATATTTCCAAATTTACTATATGGTGTTTCACCAGAAAATAGTTTTACCGTTGCATATAATGCATGTGGTTTAAATTGCGGTGAGCGAGAAATAATCTTGCCATTATTATCAATGACAGCAGAAATTCCGGTATTGGTTGAACGTAACATATAGCGACCATTTTCTATTGCGCGAATTCTTGCCATTTGCAAGTGCTGATGCGGCGCGAATGAATCACCAAACCAGGCATCATTACTAACGTTGATCAATATATTAGCATCAGGTAATGCTTTTCTTACTTCTGATCCGTAGGCATCTTCATAACAAATGCTCATGCCAAAGATGCCCTTGTCAGTTTCAAATAGTTTTTGATCAGGATTGCCTGAGGAAAAATCAGACATGGGTATCTTTAGGAAGCGTAGTATCTCACCGAGAAAAGATTTAAACGGCAAATATTCACCAAAAGGAACTAGATGGTTTTTGTGATAAAAACGGTGCTTATTATCTATCAATAAAACACTGTTAAAGTAATTATTAGACTTCGGATCTTTATACGCTAGCCCACTCATGAACATAGCATCGCTAGATAGTTGTTCACTAGAAATTGGAATAATAAAATCATCAGCTAGATGATATAGAGAAGGTATCGCAGTCTCAGGCCAGATTATAAGGTCTGATGTCCAGAAGGGTTTACTTAAATCAGAATAAATTTCATAGGTTTTTTGACGTTGCTCTGGTTTCCACTTTTGTTCCTGTGGTATTGCGCCTTGGACTAGAACTATGTCTATGTCTTTTTTTAAATCGTAAGTCCAATTAATATTATTTAGTATAATAGAAGATAAACTGATAAGTATTAGTAATAATCCGCCAATCACTCTTCGCTTGCTGTCAGCATTAATCAATGTGCTTATTGCCATTGCAGATAAACAGACAAAAAATGTAATGCCGTATTCACCAAGCACTGGAGCGAAAGCCATTAAAACGCTATCAGTTTGACTTGAACCGATATTTAGCCAAGGGAATCCAGTCAACATCCATCCGCGGCACCACTCAGTTAATAACCATAGCGCAGGTAAGGCAATAATTCTGGCATGCTTAAAGAAGCGAGTTGCTAAATAGCCACACAAAGCCGGGTATAGTGAGATATATGCGATAAAGATGTAGGTAAATAAAAGTGCCCCAACAATATTAACGCCACCAAACAAGTTGATACTGATATGTAACCAGTTTACGCCGACTCCAAACATGGCAAAGCCAAACAGGTAGCCAAGAATAAATGATTCGCGTGTTGAATTGGTGATTGACCAAATATAGAAAAGAACACTGAGCGAAAATATACTAATGAAATAAAGATTATAGGGTGCAAATGCAAAAGGAATAAGCGCACCTGCGACTAGAGCAGAAAGTCTTGATACGAAGTTTTTTTGTTGTAAAAATCTCATTACAGAAGACTTGTGTCTAACAGATAGACTTTTGACTATTCTGTTTCAGAAGAATCGTCAGGGTCTTCTTCTGGAATTAGACGAGTAAAAAGCAACAGATGCACACGTCGTTTATCGGCTCTTAAAACTTTAATATTGAAGTCCATAAAGTCTATGCTTTCACCACGTTTTGGTAAGTGTCCAAAAGCGTTAATGACTAGGCCGCCAACTGTTTCGTATTCATCATCATTAATGTCTGTTTCAAAATAACCGTTAAATTCATCGATCGTAGTTAAGGCTTTAACGGTATAGCGATCATTGTCGTGCGTGTTAATATTAGTCTCATCTTCTTCAAAGTCATGTTCATCTTCAATCTCGCCTATGATTTCTTCAATGACATCTTCAATAGTAACCAGACCTGCAACACCGGTATATTCATCAATTACAATCGCCATATGATTACGGCTGGTACGAAACTCACGTAATAAGACATTCAATCGTTTGCTCTCAGGTATGAATACTGTTGCCCGCATCAGGTCTTTAATATCAAATTCTTTTTCAGGGTTTGCATAATAATGCAAAAGATCCTTAGCTAGTAATATGCCGACTATTTCGTCATTGTTATCCCCAACTACTGGGAAACGTGAATGCCCTGATTCTACTACTATAGAAAGTATGTCCTCAGGTGCAGCATCATTCTCAATAACGATCATTTGCACGCGCTGAATCATAATGTCGCGTACTTGAATCTCTGAGACATGTAATGCCCCTTCAATCATCAACAATGCATCAGCATCAAGTAGATTTCGATGTTCAGAATTTCTTAAAATCTCAATTAAGGCATCGCGATCTTCTGGTTCCCTGGAAAACAAGCTGGCTAAGTGCTTTAACCATTTTTTATAAATAACTGGTTTATCGTTTTTCATGATACTTACTTTGTTTCATACGGGTTTGCATAACCTATCTTTTTCAATATTCGAATTTCTTTTGATTCCATAATGTCGGCTTGTTCATCTGATTCATGGTCATAGCCTTGCAAATGCAATACACCATGTATTACCAGATGTGCCCAGTGTGCGTCAAAACTTTTACCTTGCTGGTTAGCTTCTTGTTCTACAATTGGAGCACAAATAACAATATCGCCTAAAAGATTTGGTGCTTGTTCCAGTATTTCGCCTACTGGGAAAGATAGTACATTCGTCGCCGTTTCTTTTTTACGCCATTCCTTGTTTAGCGCCAGACCTTCTTCTTCATCAACAATGCGGAGCGTTATTTCAGCTTCTTGATGTTTCTCGTCAAGCGCCTGTTCTACCCATTCTGTAATTAGCTTGTTAGCAGGAAGTGAATTCATGTTAGAAGCATTTTGAATTTCTATCATTTCATTCATAGTAGTCATTAATAATTAAACTTGATTATCAGATTTGCCTTGTTCATGTCTGTCATAGGCATTTAAGATTCTTGCAACTAATGGGTGACGAACGACATCTTTAGATTTAAAAAAAGTAAAACTTATGCCCGTTTCATCATTTAAGATATCAACAACGTGTCGAAGGCCTGATTGTTTTCCTGTTGGCAGATCAACTTGTGTTATGTCTCCGGTGATTATCGCTGTTGAATTGAATCCAATTCGAGTTAGAAACATCTTCATTTGTTCTACTGTCGTGTTCTGGGCTTCATCGAGAATGATAAATGCCTCGTTAAGTGTACGACCCCGCATGAAAGCCAATGGTGCAACTTCTATTACATTTCTTTCTATTAATTTGGCAACTTTTTCAAAGCCTAACATCTCGTACAATGCGTCATATAATGGTCGCAAATAGGGATCGACTTTTTGCACCAAATCTCCTGGCAAGAAGCCCAGTTTTTCTCCCGCTTCTACAGCCGGCCTTACCAGTACCAATCTTCGAGCACGATCTTGTTCCATGGCTGCAACCGCACAGGCAACAGCCAGATAAGTCTTTCCTGTACCAGCAGGGCCGATGCCGAAATTAATATCATTTTCTTGAATGTTTGACAGGTAGCGTTTTTGATTGGTTGTTCGACCCCGGATCATGCCACGTTTTGTTTTAATAGAAACTTCATCTGCAAGGTCTTCTGCCAATTCGTCTTCCATCTGCATGCTTTGCAAATGAAGATGTACACCTTCGGATGATAATGGTTCGGACTCTGTAGTGGCGTACATTTGTATAAGCAGTTGCTGAGTGAGTTGAACTGATTTTTGGCTGCCGCTAACATGGAAACTATTGCCGCGATTGTTTATTTCTACGCCCATATAACGTTCGACTTGGCGTATATGCCGATCCATAGGCCCGCACAGGTTTGACAAACGTTGGTTGTCGGCAGGTTCCAGGAATAAATCGTTTGAAGGTGTGATATTGATAATTGTCTAATTATTGATTGATTAGAGATTAGCCGCCTGGTCAAGCATTTCGGGATCAGTTAAAGAGCCACGTAATGAATTTGGTAGAGCTTCAGTAATTTCAACATCAATAAACTGGCCTATAAGATCCTGGGAACCTTTAAAGTTTACGACACGATTATTTTCAGTCCTGCCTCGAAGTTGTTCTGTATCTTTTTTTGATAGCCCTTCGACCAGAATAGTTTGAATTGTGCCGACCATCGCCGAGCTGATTTCAGCTGCTCTTTGGCTTATGCGCGTTTGTAATATTGATAGACGCTCTTTTTTGGTTTGCATTGGTGTGTCATCGGGCAGACTTGATGCGGGTGTGCCAGGTCTAGCGCTATAGATAAAACTAAATGAATGATCAAAGCCGATATCATTTATCAGATTCATTGTTTCTTCGAAGTCGTTGTCAGTCTCACCTGGGAAACCGATGATAAAATCAGATGACATACTCAGGTTTGGTCTTATTGCACGCAGACGTTTTATTTTGTTTTTATATTCTAGTCGTGTATGACCGCGTTTCATAAGCGCAAGGATTCGATCAGAGCCGCTTTGCACAGGAAGATGTAAATGGCTCACCAGTTCTGGTACTCGGCCATAAACTTCTATGAGGCTATCTGAAAACTCCAATGGATGTGATGTGGTAAATCGAATTCGATTAATGCCATCAATTGCAGCGACATACTCAATGAGTAACGCGAGATCCGCGATATGACCATCATGCATAACACCGCGATAAGCATTAACATTTTGTCCAAGAAGGTTTACTTCGCGTACGCCTTGTTCTGCTAATTCGACAACTTCAGTGATTACATCATCAAACGGTCGACTAACTTCTTCTCCACGTGTGTAGGGTACGACACAAAAACTGCAATACTTACTACAGCCTTCCATAATCGAAACAAAGGCGCTTGGTCCTTCAGCTTTTGGGCTAGGCAGATTGTCGAATTTTTCAATCTCAGGAAAAGAAATATCTACAATAGATTTTCGGTTTTCTACTACATCAGAATACATTTTTGGTAGTCGATGTAATGTCTGTGGTCCAAATACAATATCCACGAATGGTGCTCGGTCCATAATAGCGGCGCCTTCCTGACTTGCGACGCAGCCGCCAACGCCAATAACCAGATTCGGGTTGGTTTTCTTAAAAGGCCGCCAACGACCTAGCTGAGAAAAGACCTTTTCTTGTGCTTTTTCTCTGATCGAGCATGTATTTAGCAGGATCAAATCTGCCTCTGAGGGATCATCAGTACGGATCATATTATGAGCCTCTTCCAGAGAATCCAGCATTCTAGCTGAATCATACTCATTCATCTGACAACCCAAGGTTTTGATGTATAACTTCTGGCTCATGAGTTTTCTAGTGTATCGCAGAAAAGGGTTGGCTAAATTACACGTTCTAAAGGTTTATTTCCAGCCAAAATGTGACAATAAGTGAGAAAAAACGGGGCTTTGACGACTATTGATGCCATCTGTAGGACTAATCTGTCTCGTTTGTTAATTGTTTGAGTTTTGCACGGAGTTCATCCCGTTCACGGCCAATTTCTGCGGTCTCAGCCAAGGACTCAAAAGCGGAGATCTCGGCGTGTTCCGCACGCTCAATCAATGCCTGTCTTTGTTTACTTAATTCAATCTCACGTTTACTTGGACCCATAAGGTCGCGAATAGCTTTTACAAAGCCCGAATGTTCTGACTCATCATGCCTAGAGGTAAACAATTCATCATCTGCACCATCTTTAAAATTCGAGAATTCAGGATTAGATAAAAATTCCTGCAATTGTGACTGTATTGATGAAGCGAGTGAATTGAGTGATGGATCCAATTTCTCATGTTTAAGGATAGAGTCTACCAGTAATTTAAATTTACGGGCTTCTTGATAACCATTAATATCTGTTTCAAATTCAATCTTCATCTGGATGTGCTTGTTTCCTTATCTACTTAAAGCATAATTACAATAAATTTTAAGTCAAGCTGCGACATAAACATTATTATGTAATTAAGACGATGCGCGTTATTCAAAAACTCAACATAACATTGATATTATGTTTTATTTTTTCTCTGGCTAAAGCGGAGACAGATATTTTGCGTCTCGCGATAACCACGACGACTGAAAATTCAGGTCTGATCTCTCTGTTAAACCCTGCTTTTGAAAGTGAAAGCAATATAAAGATTAATACTATCACTGTTGGTTCCGGGCAAGCTTTACGTTTGGGAAAACAGGGCGATGTTGATGTGTTGCTAACGCATGCGCCAGAAGATGAAAAACAATTCGTCAGATCCGGTTACGGGCTTAAGCGACACCCCGTTATGCATAATGAATTTATTCTAGTCGGTCCAGCTGGAAACCCAGCAGGTATAAATGATACCAGTTCTATATTTGATGCATTCAATAATATATACACTGCTAGAAGTGTATTTATTTCAAGAGCCGATGACTCGGGGACGCACAAGAAAGAGTTATCCATTTGGAAAGAGAATAAACAGACACCGAATGGTGATTGGTATGTGCAAGCGGGAATGGGCATGGGTTCTGTACTATTATTAGCAAATGAGCAAGATGCCTACACCTTGACTGATCGTGGCACCTATTTAGCATTTAAAGATAAAATAGATTTAGAAATGTATTCTCAAGGCGCCCCAACTCTTGATAATCCATATCATGTAATTGCAGTTAATCCTGGTCGTCATCCTCACATTAATAGTGAACTAGCAGAAAAATATATTAATTTTATTGTTGGTGATAAAGCACAAAAAATTATTGCTGAGTTTAAATCAAATGGTGAGCAATTATTTTACCCCGAGACAGTTACAGAAAATACTGCGTTAGAAGTAAACACAATACATGTTAGTAGAAATTTTTTTCTGGATGCGACGATTTCTTCTTTTAATCTCATTGTCAATTTTGATAAACCATTATTTCATGTTGTCTGGACCTCATTAAAAGTTTCATTGATAGCTGTATTAATCGCGACATTGATAAGTATTCCACTTGGTGTCTTTGTAGCACTGAATAATTTCACTGGAAAAACGTTCTTATTGACATGCCTTAATACTTTAATGGCGTTACCTACAGTTGTTGTTGGTTTGTTGTTATATGGGATCTTAAACCGGCAAGGGTTGTTAGGTAGTATGAGTTTATTATATACCTCAACAGCAATAGTTATCGGTCAATGTGTATTAATCATTCCGGTTATCTGGAATCTAAGTATAGCCGCGGTTAACGGCGCTGACCCCAGATTAGCTATGACGTGTACTTCACTTGGAGCAAATTATTTACAGAGAAGCATCATCTATATGAGTGAAGTCCGATTTGCCTTAATTGCTGCTGTAGTAACTGGATTTGGACGGGCGATTGGTGAAGTAGGCATTGCTATGATGTTGGGTGGAAATATTCATGGTTATACGCGTACGATGACAACTGCGATAGCCTTAGAGACTAGCAAAGGTGATTTTGAATTTGCGCTGGCACTTGGTTTCATGTTGCTATTTGTTGCTTTCATTATTAATAGCTTGCTCCAACAATTCCAGCTGAAGATAAAATGAAAAGCCTGTATCAATTAAAAAACATTACGTTTAATTACGGCACTGACTTTAATCTTGTTGATGTCTGTGTGGATATAGATAAATCTAATATCATCGCTATTGTCGGTCCCAATGGCTCAGGAAAAACGAGTTTACTTAACATACTTTCATTTCTTAAATTTCCTCATGCAGGGACTCTTATTTATAATGAAAAAGAATTAGCTCTAGATAATTTTGAAAAATTCAGAAAGACGGTGGGTTATGTGCAACAGAGCCCGTATCTATTGCGAGGGACTGTATTTAAAAATATTGAACTTGGTTTAAAGCTAAAAAAAATTAATAAAGCTCTTCGAGCAAAGAAGGTTTCTGAAGTAATGCAACTGTTAGGTATTAATAAATTATCGAATAGAAATGCGCGAAATTTATCTGGTGGTGAGGCACAAAAAGTTGCTATAGGACAAGTGCTCGCGCTTGACCCTGATGTTTTGATATTTGATGAACCGTTTACACATCTCGATAAAGATTCAATAGATGAATTAGAACAAATTGTTTTGAAATTGAAAGATGAGCTGGAGAAAACGATAATTCTTACAACTCATAATCAATATCAGGCACAATGGCTCGCAGATGATGTTTATAGTGTAATAAAAGGAAAGGTCTTTGAGTACCAAATGATTAACCTTTTTAGTGGCTGTATTGATTTTGAAAATAATGCTTTTAATACAGGTAAGCAGCTAATAATTATTCCCGAGGATATAAATAACGCAGAACATATTGCTATAGATCCAAAACAGATTGTCATATCAAGAAATAAAATTGATTCAAGTATGCAAAATAGTTTTCAGGGAAAGGTCACAGGAATGGCTGAGGTTAATGGGCAGGTGAAAGTTAGCATAGAATCCGATGAAGAATTTCAGGCTATAGTGACGCATAAAGCACTAGAGGAATTGAGCCTGACTATAGGTGCAGAAGTATGGATTAGCTTTAAAAGTTCATCGATACTGGTATTCTAGGGGTAAAAGTAACCCGGTGTATCAATAATGGAAGAAGAAATACAAGCACTACAAAAAGCGGCCGATCTTGCCAGTGAGATTGCTGTAAATTACGGGTTCCAGTTTTTTGCAGCACTGATTATCCTCATCATCGGATGGCAAATAGCAAAATGGGTTGCCTCCCTTGTTTTAAAATTATGCACTCGCATGAATCTTGATATCACACTATCAAAGTTCTTTGCAGGTGTGGCCAAAATAATCCTTCTTGCCTTTGTAATTATTATCGCGCTCGGAAAGTTTGGTATTACGATTGCGCCATTTATTGCGGCTCTTGGTGCAGTTGTCTTTGGTAGTACTCTGGCATTGCAGGGTCCCATATCAAATTATGGTGCAGGATTAACGATAATTCTTACACGACCATTTGTCGTTGGGGATACTATTCGCATCGATAGTGTTATTGGTATCGTAGAGGAAATTAAATTAGCCTATACCTTATTAAGCAATGAAGATGGTGAACAGATAACCGTTCCGAATAATCAGGTTATAGGAAAGATTATCTATAACTCCGCAGAAAATTTAATTGTTGAACAAAAACTAACTATTAGTTATGACGATGATCCCGACAAAGTAATTCTCATTATTCTTAATGAGATTAATAAAAACCCTGAAGTTGTTTCTGATCCTGACGTGCAAATCGGAATAGAGAATTTTTCAGATTATGGTTTAGAACTCGGGATACGTTACTGGATTCCTACAAGGGCCTATTTTCAACTTAAGTATGTGATTAATAAATCGATCTATTCTGCTCTGCGCGCAGAAAATATTTCATTACCATATCCCAGGCAGACAGTGCATATTGAGCAGACGAGTTAATGGAGGACACTTGTAACAGATCATTATGTTTTTATTGATATACTTAAGAGTGTATTTGCGAAAGTATAGATAATAAGGAGAATCAAATATGACAATTCCAGTTAACAAGGTCATAGGCATAGGCCCGAAAACTACTGAATACTTGAAGACTAAGAATGTGACAACGGCTGCTGAGCTAGTAAAGTTTGGCGTTACAAATCTGTCTCTTGCTCCAGGTTTTAATCCCGGCCGCGCTACAACCACAATTAATGAAGCAAAAAGTATAATTAATGGGCCAAGCATCTCAAAGCCAGCTAAAAAAAATCCTTCGGATAAATTAAAATTGAAGCCTAAAAAGGCTGGCAAAAATAACAAGAAAAATAAAAACACTAAAGATAAAAAAGACAAGAAGAAAAAAGATAAAAAGAATAAAAAAAAGGACAAGAAGAAAAATAAAAAATAATTAAAAATATAAACTTTATTCGACATCATGCTTCTCTGGCTAAGTCAGAATATTAAATGTTTGGTTTATGTTGTTTATACGTTTTCGCAATACTTATTAAAAACAAGAAGAAATAATTATGAAAATTGAAACAATAGCAGTCCATGGCGGTTACTCTCCGGAGCCAACAACAAAAGCTGTCGCTGTGCCAATTTATCAAACAACATCATATGCGTTTGATAGTACACAGCATGCAGCGGATCTATTCGACTTAAAGGTCGAAGGCAATATTTATACGCGGATGATGAACCCGACTACTGCTGTGCTAGATCAGCGTGTCGCTGAGATGGAGGGAGGGATAGCCGGTTTAACTGTAGCATCAGGTATGGCCGCAATCACCTATGCAATACAAACGATAACTGAAACGGGAGATAATATAATATCTACCAGTAGTTTATATGGAGGCACCTATAATCTATTTGCACACACGTTTCCGCAGATGGGAATTGAGACACGTTTTATTGATGCGGGTGCATATGACCAAATTGCATCTTTGATTGATGACAGAACTAAAGCCGTTTTTTGCGAATCTATTGGTAATCCTGCTGGTAATGTTGCTGACCTAGGAAAGATTGCAGAAATAGCCCATGCGCATGGTGTGCCGGTTATTGTCGATAATACCGTTGCAACACCTTACTTATGCAGACCCTTTGAACATGGCTGCGATATAGTCGTTCACTCCCTGACTAAATACATGGGCGGTCATGGTAGTAATATTGGAGGCATCATTGTTGATTCAGGTAAATTTCCGTGGGCTGAGCATAAGGAACGTTTTAAACGTTTGAACGAACCGGACCCATCATATCATGGTGTCGTTTATACCGAGGCCTTAGGCCCCGCTGCCTACATAGGTCGGGCACGTGTTGTACCGTTAAGAAATATGGGCGCAGCTATATCACCGATGAATAGCTTCATGATTATGCAAGGTATTGAAACATTGCCGGTAAGGATGGATCGACATTGTGAAAATGCGATCAAAGTAGCTAACTATTTAACAGAGCATAAGAAAGTAAGCTGGGTGAGATATGCTGGTTTACCAGATCATCCAGATTACAATTTATTAGAGAAGTACTGCGGTGGTCGAGCAGCTAGTATATTAAGTTTTGGTATAGAAGGTGGTGCTAAAGCTGGCGGTAAATTTATTGATGCCTTAGGATTGTTTACACGTCTCGTCAATATCGGCGACGCTAAATCTTTAGCCTGCCATCCTGCGACTACAACGCATAGACAGCTATCGTCAGAAGAAATGATAAAAGCAGGTGTCTCAGATGACCTCGTCAGACTCTCGGTAGGGATAGAACATATTGATGATCTACTTGCTGATATTGAACAAGCCTTGTCTAAAGCATAAATAGCTGTGAATAAATTTAGCAAAGTATTATTGCAATATGTATGAGATTCTTATTTATATTTGTAATATTAATTTTGTTCGTTGCTTGTTCAGGTACAAGTGACCCAAAAGAATTATTTGATCAAGGCAAATATAAAAAGGCATTTAGTCTATGGCAACCATTAGCAAAAGAGGGTGATTTAAAAGCTCAGAATTATATTGCTATTCATCATTACCTTGGATTAGGCGTTCAGCGAGATTATAAGTTAGCAAAGGGGTGGTTTGAAAAAGCAGCAACAAATGGATTACCAGACGCGCAATATAATCTAGGTGTCATGTATGAAAATGGAGAAGGTGTTAGTAAGGATTATGTGGCTGCTTATATGTGGTTCTACTTGGCGAACCAAAATGGAAACATTAATGCATCTAAAAGAATGCAAGGGTTGGCCGAAGAGCATAAATTATTCCCAAATCAAATGAAGCGCGCCGTAGAACTGGCGAAAGAACATAGCTTGCCACAGTCACATTGATATAAAGTTTGACCCTTACGAAAGATATAAATATATTTTCAATACATTCATTAAATGAACCGACAGATAGGTAAACACTATGCCGCTAGTAAATATTTCAATTTTGAAGGGTAAATCACCCGAGTACATAAAAGCTGTTGCTGATGGGATTAATTCAGCAGTAATAGAAACCATGGGTTTTCCTGATGATGACCGTTATCAGATAATTCATGAATGTGAACCACATTGTTTACAACTACAAGAACGTACTGGTGACAGGGTTATGATGCACTTAATCATGAGGGCAGGTCGATCAAATAAATCAAAACAAGCATTTTATGCAAAAGCAGTTGAGAACCTTTCTAAAGACCCAGGAATTGATCCTGCAAATGTTTTAATCACAATTGTCGAAAACCATGATATCGATTGGTCGTTTCGTGATGGCGTTGCGCAGTTTGTCGTGTAGTGAAATATCGAATGTTAATAAGATGATTACTTGATTCTGGCTTTTTACTATTTAAAGAGAGCAAAGCTGAAATTATCTGAAACATTACTTGAAAGCTCAGGGCACTAATTACGAGTTTGTAATCTTGTAACGTTATTATTCAGTTCTTAGGTAAAAGCACCAAGTTTCGCATGAAATAAAGTCATTTTAAGTAAACAGCTCGATAAAAAACAAATTTATCCAATTATTAGAGCTTTTGAAGAATGTGATGGAATACACATTTTTTCAAAATACCTTGATTTAAACAGGAATGTATCTCATCAAGGCAGCAAAAGGCTGATTCTATCCTATACTTAAAATAATCACGTGTTTGTTCATTTAGTATTTTATTACTAGGCAGAGCATAACAAACATAAAAAAATAACATCAAACGGGTTCAAAGAGATTTAAAAGATTAAGGTTTAATTTAGGGTTTAATGTGAAGTAATCTCAATATGAAGGATATTATTAATTCAATAAACCTTCATTGCTAAAGTGTTGCTTGTTTTGTCGCCTTATTTAGAAGACTGTTTTCAATATTGATATAAGTTTTTAAATAAGTTGAGATTCAAAACTAATGGAATAGAGGTGTTTTTATGGATAAGCAAACAAATTTAAGATTAGTGAATGATCGCTTTTCTGATACTGATGAAAATTTCATTCAAAATGAAAAAAATATCTACGCTGATGAACTTCATGAGTTTATAAAAAATATATTCAGAAGAGGTGGTGTTGAAAGCATGGCAAACAGCATGCCATTTATCATTGGTGCATTTGTTGTAACAGTGGATGGGAAAATTGTTGCAGCCAATGATGATTTTCTCAAATTGGTCGATTATGATAAAAGTGAAATATATGGCCAAGAGGCTATTAGTATAGTTTGTCCCGGTGACCAGAAAATGGTTGCCAGTCGTATCAAAGAAAACAATCCTAATCGTTATCGTTTGCGTTTACTCAACAAGCATTCAAAGATCTTATACACAACGGTATCCCCCATAATTTTAACCATTGATGGTGTCGTCTATAGGCTTGCAGAATTTGTCGATAATACGTCTATCGTCGAACTTAAAAATGAACAGATTGCGGCGTTGAGAAATACGGCAAAGGCATTAGGTTCCACTATAGAAAAGCGAGACCCTTACACTGTCGGTCACATGTGCCGTACGGGATTAATTGCTGTCGAAATCGCTAGAATGCTATCAGTCGGGCAAAAGTTTATAGAAAGGATTATGATCGGTACCAGTATCCATGATATTGGAAAAATTTCTGTACCTATCGAGATACTAACCAAGCCAGATAAGTTGGAACCTCATGAGTGGGAGTTCATTAAGCGTCATCCTAAAGTTGGTTATGACATTCTTGCTGATATTGATTTTAATGAAACAATCAAAGAGATTGTTTTGTTGCATCACGAGAGTCAGGATGGTTCGGGATATCCTTATGGTTTAAAGGCCAAAGAAATCCCGCTGGAAGTTTCTATTGTTTCGGTAGCCGATGCTCTTGAAGCGATTGCTGGTGTTCGTCCCTATCGAAAAGCTCATTCCTTCGAGAAAGCAATTGATATTATGAAAAAAGAATCTAATAGGTTTCATGGTGAAGCGTTAGCTGCTGCGGGCGAGCTGGTTAAAAATGGAAAATTAAACGGTAAAGAGTATGGAATAGTTTAAAGTCGATCCTTAATATGGGCGTTAATAATTCATTTAGATAAAAGCTGATCTAGTTAATTATTTGAGACTAACACGAGCCAATATCGCAATTAATACAATATCTTAATACGCACACCCTCTGTGTTTTAGCACTACCAGGTAATGAACTGAGTTATATGCAAACTCAATCTAGCAATAGTCAATCCTGATAAGTAATTATTAAAGTTTCTTTGCCGTATTCCGATACTTATATATGCATAAGGAAAAGAAACTCTATATAAGACCATGGCTATAGATAAAACACTATATGACCGTCTAGGAGGAAAACAAACCTTCATAGATGTGCATAAAATATTTTACGATAAAGTCTATGCTCATCCATGGTTAAAAAAGTTTTTCACTGATAAACCACAAGAAATATTAGAAAACCAGCAAACAGATTTCATGATGCAATTGATGGGTGGACCAAAAACCTACTCAGGAAAAACTCCAAAATTTGCGCACCAGCATATAGTGATTACTGAAGAGCTCTTTGATCTACGTTCTCAACTGTTATCTGAGTCAATTATGAAAGCCGGAATAAAAGATGATTTAAGAGAAGAATGGCTGGCCGCGGATGGTGCATTAAAACAAGCGTTAGTAAAAACCTCAGAAGAAAAATGTGTCCGGGCTTATCCTAATCAAGCTATCCTTAATTTTACAAAGTCATAAGTGTTGCAATCTAGATAGTCTGGGAAAGGTTGAGGATAGATTCTTAAATCGTAAATTGGTGGCTATGGGTGGAATTGAACCACCGACCCCAGCGTTATGAGCCTGAACTGAAATTATTCACTACTAACTAAAACAGTCACTTACGGTACATGCTCTGTGCCAAAACCTTGTTCACGTAGTGTTGAGTTGGTGTATGCCCAGTTACAATCAGGCACAAAAAAAACGCCTATATAGAGGCGGTTTAATTGTTAATAACTAAAAAAGATATTAAGTTAGATCTTCAATTTTAGCATCAGGCGCATTTTTCGTGACAGACGCAATTCCATTATCACGAGCTGATACTGATTCATAGGATTCACTCGTTCCAATGACTTGGTTGTTTCCAGCTTTTAAATTGAACATATGCTTTCCACTTTTTGTTTCTTTTCTTTCGTATCGAGAATCATCAGGCGCATTTTTTTGAACTGAAGCAATACCATTTTCGCATCCTGATTTAGCTTTATATCCTTCACTAGCAAGAATGTTTTGACCATTGCTTGCTTTTAAACGAAACCTAAATTCACCACGCTTATCTTTATAAATCTCAAACTTCCCAGCCATTGAATTTCTCCTATGATTTTCTTATGTTCTGAAGGAATGATTATATAGATAGTGTTTTATTGTTGAAACGAATACAGCATCTTTTGACGATTTTTGGCACAATTTGAGAAGGTATGGAATAAATTTTTATATAAACCAAATAGTTGGTGGCTATGGGTGGAATTGAACCACCGACCCCAGCGTTATGAGTGCTGTGCTCTAACCATCTGAGCTACATAGCCATTATTCGGTTACTGATTTCCTTCCTTAAGATACTAAAGAAGGAACGGGATTGTCTTTTCTCTGGGCGGGATTGTCAAGAATGAGATTAGCGGAGTCCTTCGATTATCTCTTTCATCCTCTTTAGTCAACGGGTTCCAAAGATCACCATGGTTTTTCCGGAAACAGAGATCAGGTGATCTTCTTCCAGGCTTTTCAAGACCCGGCCAACCATTTCTCGAGAGCAACCTACGATACGACCTAACTCTTGACGAGTTATACGTATTTGCATGCCATCAGGGTGGGTCATTGCATCAGGTTCTTTGCAGAGGTCTAGTAAAGTCCTTGCCACACGCCCCTTTACGTCTGTAAAGGCGAGATCACTGACTTTACGGCTGGTTCTGCGCAGCCTGATAGCCATTTGAGCGGCGATTGAAAAAAGAAGGTCTGGAAAAATATTATGCAGGCTTTTTACTTTTTCGTAGCTGATCTTGGCAATATCTGACTTTGTTTTTGCTCTAACAAAGGCGCTTCGGCTTAGTTCGTCATTAAATAGTCCAATTTCGCCAAAAAATTCCCCAGCATTCAGGTAAGCCAATACAATCTCATGCCCTTTGCTATCCTCGACCATAACGGTTACCGAACCATTAATGATGAAATACAGATCATTAGAAGGATCACCTTCTTTTATAATGAGTTGTTTAGCGGCGTAGGTTTTTTGGTGGCAATGTTCAAGGAATCGAGCCGTTAAAGTGTCTCGTTCCAAAGATGTTGAAGTCGCCATATCTATATTCCTCTACAGAATCATCACTGCTATGAAAGTATGAACTATGTTACTCTTTTTCCAGAAAATCAACTGCTTGGAGAGTTAAATTGGAGATTAAAGTAAGCTGGGCTGGTAATGCTGCTTTTGTAGGAGAGTCGAGTTCAGGGCATAAGGTGGTTATGGATGGGCCGGCCGAAGGTGGAGGTCGTGATCTTGGGCCACGGCCAATGGAGATGTTGTTAATGGGTACAGGAGGTTGCAGTAGCTATGATGTTATCTCTATCCTGAAAAAAGCACGCCAGAATGTCAGTGCTTGTGATGTTGTGATCAGTTCAGAGCGAGCTGATAGTGAACCTAAGGTCTTTACCAAGATTCACATTCATTTCAAAATTTCGGGTACTAATCTAAAAGAAAAACAAGTGGAGCGAGCGGTTTCATTGTCAGCTGAAAAATATTGCTCCGCTTCAATTATGCTTGGCGCAACAGCTGAAATCACACACGATTATGAAATTCTTGAGGTCGAAGGCACTTTATAGTTGTGCTCATTTAAATTATCGATAACACGTTTTAATAGAGACGATTCATCTTCTCCTTTGCGCCAGGATGAAACCGCAATAGATGTCTGAATTTTTTTATGGTTTTCCGGTAGTTTGAACCGGCTCAATTGAAACTTTATCTTTCTGGCAAGTTTGTTTGCTGCTTCTTCTCCAGTTTCAGGCAATATCAGCAGAAAGTCAGACATATTCCAGTGGCCAACATCATCAACCCATCTAAGCTTGTCTTTTAGAATCATTGCTATCGCATGATTAATGCTATCGTTTTCGACATCAATGTCGGGTTGCGTTCTTAGCATAATAATTGATAGTGGATTGAAATAGCGCCGACTACGCGAAACATGCAAAGAAAGTTTTTTCAAAATACCATGGCGTGTATACAGCCCTGTGTGTTCTTCAACTTGCTCGAATCCAAACTGGATCTGGTCATCAGATAAGTTTGTAAAATTAACAAGGCATCCTATCTCGGTGACTTCACCAAACTCTGCTTGTAGGCGTTTCGAAATATAATTGAAATTGAATAATGTGTCATTGCTTGGGTTGTTGATGTGTTCACGAGCGATTCTTTCCGATATCGGGAATATATTTGTGCCGGGGAGTTCTGTGCGCAAATGGCCGACTAGTTGTCTGGCTTCTAGACCAACCTGATCACAGAGTGTTTTATTGACCCAAATTATTCGATTATCAGAATTGACTAGAAAGATACCAACAGGTATTAAATGCAGTAAAGATAATAAGTTATCTGAATCTAAAGAAGGTAATTGAATCATATTTACACCCTAAAATTTATGTTTTATCTCCAGATGATATAACGACTTCTAAGTAAAAAACTTTAGATAATGTTTGAGATACAATGATTTTTAGATTTTTATCATTATGTAATGAATTAGCTAAAAGACTAATTTTGAGAGGTTAACTCACGTCGTTTGTAGCAGCTAAATGTACTTATTTAATTCTTCTCAGGATGTTCCGAGCGCATGATCATTGCTACTGGACCGGTAATGATTTTATGAAATAAAGCAGATTGACGATTTGTTTTGGTTTTTCGGTAAATATGCTTCAGATGGGTGCGAACTGTTGAAACACTGATGTGTAATGATTCTGCTGTCGACTCAATATCCGGATTATCAAGTAATTGAGATACGACACGAGATTCAGCGGGGGTTAAATCGTAGACCTGATGCAGAATTTCATCTAGCACAGGCGGTTCTTTTTTAGTGGGATTATTCTTATTCTTGTCGAGGGCAAAACGAACCGTTGTCTTTAGATCAATATCGCGCAGTGGTTTATTGATAAAACCATATGGGTTCGTCATTTGCGCACGCTCAAGCGTATCTTCATCACTATAAGCTGTAACATAGATAACCGGTACCTGAAGTTTTTGCATGATGACTTCTGCAGTTTCAATACCGTCCAGGCCCTTACCAAGGCGAATATCCATTAAAACCAGATCAGGCTTTAATTTTTTTGTTTTTTCTATTGCTTCTGCACCGGAACAGGCAACGTCGGGCACAATGAAGCCAAAATTCTCCAGATACAGTTGCATGACGCTAGCTGTAGTCTGATCGTCATCTACGATGAGTATCCTTTCTCCTGACATCGTCCCTCCAAAGATAAATTTAGACATTTTAGTTACTTAGCACATACTATACGAATTATATAAGAAAGACTTTACCCTAAAATGGGTATATTTTATGAGTGTTGATCTAATTACAAAAACTGTGATCTAGTTCACAAAATCACATTATATCGGTGAAAAAGTGTAAGCGTAAGAATTTAGATCTTCTTAGGGTTTTTGGCGCGCTTAATAGTGAAACTATAAACACCTTCAGAAAGTGTTGAGTTAATAATCTCATGATCGGTACGTGCACAGTATGCTTCAAAATCGACTTGAGAATGTGGATCCGTAGCTTCCACGAACAGAATTTCACCTGCTTGCATTTTATTCAGTAGTAACTTGCTTTTGAGAATAGGCAAAGGGCAATTGAGCCCTTTTGCATCAAGATATTGATCAAATGCTGTTTGGTTCTCTGATTCTGATTTAGCCAAGTCGTTCATCATGTATGAGTGGTATTCTATCCATTGTATTAAAAACTTGCCTGGAACCCAACTATTAAGGCCCTGCCCATAATTGGTGCTCGATCTTTTATGAATGATGTATGCAGACGGCCATCTTCATCCAACAAGTTTGTTGCTTTTGCAAAAATGTTTAGGTCACGTTTACCTGTAAAGACATTGTAGTTCATGTTCAGGTTTAATATAGAATAACCGCCCGTGTCTGTTTCTAATAAACCATTATCATTCTGTGCAAGATTGTTAATAAGATTCAGTCCCGCACTAAAATCGCTATATCTGTAACTAAGCGTGCTACCAATCTTTGCAGGTGAAATGCGCGGTAAATTGTCGCCATTCGAACGTTCAACTCGGACATAGTCACCAAAAAGATTAAAATCTAGCTGGCCATAATTGCCAGAGTAAAGATTAAAATTCGCAGCAACTTCAAAACCATAAAAAACGACATTATCTTGTTGGAATTGGACTAATGTAAATTCACCAGGCGCAGTTCCAGAGTCATCAACTCCATCGACAAGTCCATCATTATTTCTATCAAGACCTTGTAAGAAAATGAAATCTTCAATGTAGTTAACGAATAAACTCAAGTTCCATTGTAGAAAACCTTTTTCTCGAGCTAAAGAAAGATCAATGCTGTTTGCTGTTTCAATATCTAATCCTGCCTGACCAATTTCGAATGTACCGGTTGCTACATGTGGCCCGTTTGCGAATAGTTCTTCAACTGCTGGTGCACGTTGACTGCGACTAATATTTAGTCCTAGTGCAGTTTCCTCTAAAATGTGCCAATGAATACCGGAGGAGATGCTATACATATCATTACTAATCACCGCAGCATTATCTGGCGCATTTCTTTGGCGTTCATAACGACCACCTATCTCAAAATGAAGTGACTCAGTAACATCAGTTTCTTCCAAAACGAAGATTGCAAAGGTCTCTGAGTGAGTCTTTGGTAAGAACGCTTCATCGCCTACGGCACTTACATCACGATAACCAAACTGCGTGCCGATAACGCCATTGAACACGCCAATATTTTCATGTTGGAATACGACACGGCCATCAAGTTGTTCATTGTTAAATACTGTTCCCGGTGTTGTGGCATCTTCAAATTCAGTATGCTGATAATCGTTATAGCCAAGTTGCATATTGATAGTCCTGATGCCGCTGAATGGCTTATTAATTTGACCAGAAAGGGTCGTGCGATTCTGTTCGGTCTCGATAAAAGGCAGTTCTGCCGGGTCATCTGGGTTAAGTGGTACACCGTGGGTCGAATCAAAACGTCCATATGAGATGCCGATGAAACCCCAGTCATCGATGAACGATGTACCTAGATTAATATTTTTGGAATCATAAAAGCTATTAAGGATCTGTCCATTCTTTGCCGAATAATTTTCAGCGTCGCGATTGGTGCCATCGATATGAAAAGCCATCTTTTCTTGACCACCTTCAGCTTTAAAAGAAAGTAATTTTTCTACAGAGTTAGTATTAAAGCTTGAAGAGGCTTTTGCATTGAAAGAATCAGGTACATATTCAGGAATGCGATTTGTAACGACATTGACCAGTCCGCCGGAGGCTTCACTTCCATAAAGCAAGGTAGATGGACCACGAAAAATCTCGATTTGTTCAGCATGAATAGGATCAATAGTGACTGCATGGTCAACGCTGACTGTCGATACATCCATCGACCCAACACCATTCTCTAATAGCTGCACGCGTGAGCCACCTAAACCGCGAATGATAGGTCGACTGGCAAGCGGACTGAATCGGTTCGTTGTTACACCAGGGATATTGGCAAGCGTTTCACCAATAGTAGTAGATTGTTTTTCAGCTAAATCATCATCCCTAAGGACAGTAATAGGCTGGGCGATGTGTTCAATACTTTGTAAACCAATAGGTCTGGCTGTAATTGTATAGTCGTCCAAGGTTGTGATCTCTTCGGAACAGACCAGTTGTGATGTTGTAAACAGTGCGATAATCACTGTGCAGCGTAAATTCATATTACCTATCCTCAATAACAAGAAATATCTGGCTCGCGTAGTACGAGCCAATAAAAATAATCGTTAGTTATTAGAGGGTTACCGGAGGACTGCGGTTTTTGTGTAGGCTGATAGCCGCAAGGCTAATATCATGTCTTTGATAATGTATTCTTTCAAAAACAGTCGTCTCGCGTTCATTAAATGTGGATGAGTTAAAAAGTGCGTTATGTAGGTCTGTATTATGTATACAAATAAAACATTGCTCATTTTCATCGTGTACCGATTCGTGCTCGAGCGCATGTGCAACTGTCACTAATTGGGACAGCAATACAAATAAAACCAAAGATTTAATGGTTAAATTTTTCAACATGTATGAGCTTTATTTATAAGCATGAGTGTTATATTATAACATAACATTTTAAGTGTCAATTAATTGATTAAAAGTTGTGAGTAAAAGTAAATTAATAAGCCCATTTAAGCCAATCTCGCATAAACACCAAGAGTGTTTGCAATCAGCAATAGCCGCAGCAAAAAAGCACTGTGATGCTGCTGGTATACGATTGACACCAATAAGGCAGCGTGTGCTCGAATTGATTTGGCAAAATCATGAACCAGTAAAAGCTTATGACATTCTCGACAAATTGAAACAGTCAAAGTCGTCATCAGCTCCACCAACGGTATACCGTGCGTTGGATTTCTTACAGGATGAAGGGTTGGTCCATAAAATTGAGTCGTTAAATGCTTATGTAGGATGTGGCAACCCCAAAGATATTCATAAGGGGCAGTTTTTCATTTGCCATGATTGTGGTTCGGTAGCTGAGCTTGATGATGATGAGATTCGAGATTTGTTACAAAAAAAAGCAAAACATTTTGGGTTTGAGATTAATGACGAAATGGTTGAAATAAAAGGCTATTGCCAGGAATGCCGAGGGTTAAAAAGATAAGCCATGATTAATTTCTTAAAAGCTTTACTAATATTATTGTCTTTACAATGTGTCTGGTTGACGAATGTCCATGCTGAAAACAAAATTATTGTATTCGTAAGCATCTTGCCGCAGCAGTATTTTGTTCAGCAAATTGGTAATGATCTTGTCGATGTGCGTGTCATGGTAGGGCCTGGGCAAAATCCTGCCACCTATGAACCAACGCCTCAACAAATGGCAGCTTTGTATAAAGCAGATATTTATTTCAGAATCGGAGTTCCATTTGAATCTGCATGGTTAGATAAAATAAAACTGAATAATCAAAACTTAATAATTGTTGAATGCTGTGAATCAATTTCAAATTTGAAGGGTCATGATCATTCTCATGAGCATAATACGGATTATGACCCGCACGTTTGGACTAGCCCAAAAAATGTCATCAAGATTGCTGAATTAATTAAAAATTCATTAATTAAAATAGATAATAAACACAGCGCCGCATATGAAGCGACAGAAGGATCATTTAAAGAAAGTCTTTTAAGGTTAGATGAAGTTATAAAACTAAAAACAAAAAACTTAAATAGCAGAACCTTGATTGTGTCACACCCATCATGGAGTTACTTTGCTGATGAATATGGTTTCACACAAATATCAATAGAGCGAGAAGGAAAAGAGATTCAAGCAAGTTCATTGGTGGATTTAATTAAAACAGCAAAGGAAAGAAATGTTAAGACGATATTTGTTCAGCCACAGTTTAATGATAGGGCAGCAAAGGTTGTCGCAAATGAATTAAATGCAGAAGTTATGATGCTGGATCCTCTTGCTTTCAACTATATTGATAATATGAATAGGGTTACTGAAAACATTGTAAAAGGATTAACACATGACTAATGTTGTTATAGATATTGATGATGTTAGTTTTAATTACGGATCAGTCCCTGTGCTGGAGAATATTTCTCTTAAGATCCACGAAGATGAGTTTATTGGCATTATTGGGCCTAATGCCAGTGGTAAAAGTACACTTTTGAAATTGATACTCGGCTTACTGGAGCCTGATAAAGGCACGATCTCAAAATTTAATCACGACGGCAAAGTTCAAAGAAATCACATTGGTTATGTGCCGCAGCATAGTACATTTTCCCGGGATTTTCCTGTTACCGTTGGCGAAGTTGTGATGATGGGCCATATAACTGCTTCATCAAAATTTTTTCGTTACAGTAGAAAAGAGATTGAATTAGCGAAGCAGGTCATGCAAAAACTTGAGATCGAGGAGATAGAAAAGCGTCAGGTTGGAGAATTGTCCGGCGGTCAATTACAGCGAGTTTTAATTGCGCGAGCATTGGTATGTCAACCAGAGATTCTAATATTAGATGAACCGACAGCTAATGTTGATATGCGTATTGAAGAAGATATTTTTTCCTTGTTAAAAAATTATAGTGAACATATGACCATAATTGTTGTGTCACATGACATAGCATTTATCTCTGGCTATGTTAATCGAGTTGCTTGTTTGAACCGGACGCTAGTTTGTCATAATACAGAATCAATTAGCGGGAAGATGATAGAAGAATTATATGATGCGCCAGTAAAGATGATTCATCACCATCATTAAATCATGAATGAATTTATAACAGCATTAACAGAGTACACATTTTTACAAAATGCTATCTTTGCCTGTCTGCTAGCCAGCATTGGTTGCGGAGTGATAGGTAGTTATGTTGTTGTAAAGCAAATTAGTTTCCTGACAGGTGGTATAGCGCATTCTGTATTGGCAGGCATGGGCATGGCCTATTTTTATAATGCCTCGCCAATAATGGGCGCAATCATTGCGGCATTGGTTTCTAGTATTATGATCGGCTGGATTAATNTGCGTTGGAAAGAACACGAAGATGTATTAATCGCGGCATTTTGGTCTGCCGGCATGGCGATTGGTATTTTGTTTTTGTCAAGAACACCTGGGTATAACGTAGATTTAATGAGTTATTTGTTTGGCAATATATTATTAATAACACGTAGTGATTTATCATTAATGTTTTTGTTAGACATCGTTGTGCTGGCTTTTGTGTTCGTCTATTACAAGCATTTTCTGGTCAGCGTATTTGATGAAGAATTTGCGCGATTGCGAGGCATAAATACAGAGTTCTTCTATATATTACTATTGTGTTTAATTTCTATAACAATAGTAATATTGATCCAGCTTGTTGGACTGATTATGGTCATAGCATTGCTAACATTGCCCGCTGCTATAGCAAATCAGTATGTGACTTCATTACATAAGATGTTTTTATTATCCGCCGTAATTTGCGCTGTAATAAGTGTTGCCGGTGTTGCAATATCCTTTGGCCCTGACTTGCCGACGGGCTCGGTTATTGTATTAACTGCTTGTTGTGCTTATTTCTCTTCAGTGATATTTAAACAAGTCTCGGGGCGTTAAATAGTTTAATAAGTAGTGGGCTAACTATTACGTCGTGTCTTACTCGCGTGTGCTAATGTTTTTATTAGTTCAACGCTATTATCCCAACCAAGGCAGGCATCGGTTATACTTTGCCCATAAACAAGTTCTTTGTTTGGAGTAACGTCTTGCCTACCTGCCACCAGGTGACTTTCAATCATAGTGCCAATAATGCGTTTATCACCGTTAGCGATTTGCTTAGCGACATCTTCTCCAACCTGTATTTGAGCATCATGTTGCTTTCGGCTATTAGCATGACTCAGATCAATCATTATATTTGCCGGAAGATTCGCAGCTTCTAGTTCTTTTGATACATTGTTAACACTTTCAGCATCATAATTAGGTTCCTTGCCGCCACGTAAAATAATATGACAATCAGGATTTCCTGTTGTTGAGAATATAGCTGCATGGCCTTCTTTTGTGAGTGATAAAAAGTTATGCGGACGGGTTGATGAACCAATGGCATCGACTGCAATCTTGGTTGTGCCGTACGTCCCATTTTTGAATCCAACTGGACACGATAAACCAGATGCTAATTCACGGTGAACTTGGCTTTCCGTCGTTCTAGCACCGATTGCTCCCCAACTGATTAAATCAGTGACATATTGCGGGGTAATCAAGTCCAGAAATTCTGTTCCTGCAGGCACGCCCTTATTGTTTAGATCTAGTAATAGTTGTCTTGCGACACGTAAGCCTTTATTGATATTAAAACTATCATCTAGGTCAGGGTCATTAATCAGACCTTTCCAGCCAACTGTTGTGCGTGGTTTTTCAAAATAGACACGCATAATAATTAGCAACTCATCGGAGTATTGCTCAATAAGTGGTTTTAATTTATCTGCATATTCCTTTGCAGCATCAATATCATGTATTGAACAAGGGCCAGCAATTACGATCAGGCGCTTATCTTTGCCATGTAAAATATTATGGATTGCATTACGTGTTTCTGCCGTTGTTTTTGCGGCGGTTTCCGTGATTGCGATCTCCTCACAAATAACCAAAGGTGAGGTAACAGCCTTGGTTGACTCAATTCTTAAATCATCAGTTTTGAATTTCATAGTGCTCGTAGTATTAATAATTATTTTTTGATGTAATTCTTTTCTTAACCTGCTGGCCAACTAAATTCACGACCAGCAAGAATATGTATATGTAGGTGAAATACAGTTTGTCCTGCAGCAGCGCCATTATTAACGACAAGACGGAATGCATCTTCATGACCTTGTTCTTTCGCTATTTCACCTGCTTTCAATAATAAGTGTCCTAACAAAGACTGATCTGTTTCGGCAGCATCAGATACTTTTACGATTGGTTGTTTGGGAATAAGTAGGATATGGACAGGAGCCTGTGGGTCTATATCCCGAAATGCCAGGCATAGGTCATCTTCATAAACAATATCTGCTGGTATTTCACGATTTATAATTTTACCAAATAATGTGTCGGTCATGCTTAAACTTAATCCTTGGAATATTGGATAATTTGCGAGCAGCGATTATAGCGTTTAATGGCAAAGAATAAACAGTTTTAGCCTGCCTGATGAGGCTGGGTGCAGGTTTTAATGCAGATATGAAGAGGAATTAAAGTCAGGGTATTCAAATTTAGTTTGAAACATTACTAAATTAATTGGATTTTGGCGTAGAGAGCTATCGTTAAAAATAGTGGAATAATAAATATGAAAACTATGACTTTCTTCAAATGAAGGAGCCGTAATAGTGTCTGATAGACGGATATTAAATTTCTTATGAAAACTATCTTCAAAAAGATGAGATCTGATTTTTAGTACAGTTGACATGATATTTTTGGAAACAAATCCAGGTTGGTCTAAATGTATCACGTGTCCACTTTCTTCAGCGAGGTAATGCCTGCTTTGCATACTGATATTCTTCAGGTCATTTTGTAGTCGCAGCCATTGCTGTTCGCGTCGCTCACCAAGCTCATCATTTGCCCAGACTCTTTTCCCACGGGTGAGGATTGTGACAGGGAAGATATAAGGCGGGTGATTTGTTTGTTTGGCAACTTGTTGCGCACTGATCTCCATATAATCCATTTCATTCAATAACGTGCTTCTGGATTTCATTGATGACATTAAACGTAAGGCGAGTCGTTTATTTTCAACGGGATAACTATCCGAAATAATCGGTTGGATGATACGAACCTTACAACTGTTTTTATAGGCTTTTTCATTTTGTTTTTTTTCAATGCGCTTGAATTCTTCGGTATTAAATTGATCAGGATGCGAAGAATCAACTAGAACCAAGCCTGCGGTGAGCCCGGGATACTTACTAGCAAAATAGCGGGTGTTATAGCCCCCGAAAGAATGTCCAACAAGGACATATGGCCCAGGAATTTTTGATGCCATTAATAAAAGGCGCAGTTCATTTGAAATTCTTGCAGTAGTTCTTGGTCTAGGACCCGGATCACTCCAGCCATAACCGGCACGGTCATAGCTACAAACTTTCAGCTGATTAGCCAGACTATTTTGAATTTTAATCCATTCGAGCGAAAAGCCACCGATACCAGAATCAATAATGACCGTCGGACTTCCTTTGCCGATGCAATTGATGTGTAAGCGATGCGTGCCTATATCAACCAACTCGCCAGGATAGTATTTCTCCTTTGCCTGTGCGTTGTTTGTCAGAGCAGAAGCGGTGATTATGATGAGTAAAATAAAGAACCTGAAATACGGAGTATTCAGCTTTATAAATGCACAATTGATCATAATCACGTCTCCTTTTGTTAAACAAGTGACTCTTAGGAGCATCTTGTCGAGGAGTGTCATAAGCATTGTTGTTCGATAAGTTATGAAATTAATCAGACTTATCTTCGCAAAATACCTTGCACAATTATAGAAAAGCAATTGCTATGCCAGACTATATATTTCAATAATTGTCTATAAATCATATGTTTACTGTTTGGAATATGACTGACAATTGACTAGATAGTGCTAGAATGGCGACTGTTGCCCATAGTTGAAAAATAATGGTGCAATTTATTGAGGAAAGCATTGTCTCAATCTTCATACAATATCTAACATATCCTGTGATAGAGATATTCAATGTATAGCATTAATATGTCGCTTGATAAATAAAAAAATCTATGAGGTTAGGTTCATTGATTGGCATATGTCGTAAATTTAGCATTATTTCTAAGGTGAATATGAAGTCTATAAGGCAAAAACACATTTATATTATTACGCTCTTATTTATATGTGGCGGATTATTATCATGTCAATCTTCTATGACGCCACTACAAGTCAGTGAGAAATTTTGGGAGGGTATCGAGAAGAAGAATATCTCATTAATAACCATATATAGTATTCCTGACTCAGGCTATTCGGCAGACAATACAAAACAGTTGCCAGATGTCTCGGCTATTACTTTTGGTAGGATCATCATAGATGCTGATACTGCAGAGATAGAAACACGGGTGATAATTACATCAGATGAAAAGACTATCGAAATTCCGCTTAAGACTTATTTGAAAAGAGAGGATGATATTTGGAGAGTAAACTACAAACAGACAACTCTTTTACTGAAGACAAATGAGGGAATGATTGAATTACTGGGAGACGTGCAAGAGTTAACAGAGGACTTAGCCGAAGAGATAGAAAAGTCAGTGGAAGATTTTAAGGAACAGGCCATGCCGGAAATAGAATCAAAGCTAGAGCAAGCAGAAGAAGCATTACGAGACAAAATACCTGAATTTAAAAATATGTTAGATGAGTTATTAGACGGCCTAATGAGATCTCTAGAAAAAGCGATGCCTCCAAAGGACGAAGAAGCCAAAACTCAGCAAACCTGATTGTAACAATAGTGCGCTAAGCTATTTACACGCCTGACTAATTTCTTTAACCTGAGTTTCTGAAATTCAAGTCCAAACATGAATTTAAAGGGGAGTGGACTATGTCAAAGGTATACGTTTTTTTTATTGCACTATTTATGGTGTCATTGAGCGCTCAGGCATATGAGCCTGTATTAGACCATCAAGGCATGCTTTATTTTAATCTTACCTTTGATGCAGGGCAGTCAAAAAAAGTTGATCATGACTTTGGTTTCAGGTTCGATAGATCATTTGTTCAACCCCGTGAATCTATTTCATTGAATCAATTAAATGCTAAACCAGCGGTATTTAATCTTAAATTAAATAATAAAGGCCTCAAGGCATTTAATGTTCATGGCATCGATTACTCTTATGATGTAATCGACAAGTATGTTTATCATGGTGCAGAAGGCGGGGATGCCAAGAGCAGCGGAGAAGCGGAGGCGCAGCCGATTCCTGAAGCGACCGAAGAACCTAGAAGAAAAATAGCAATACCTCTCGGTGTTGTCATTGGTGTATTAATCGGTACATTGGCAGTGGTTCAGTAGGAAAACATGCAATAAGAAATTATTTCTATCTAGGTCGGTAGGAGAAAATAGATTATCAAGTAATGATAATTATTTTTTTAAATCATGTAATAAACATGAATTAAAAATGCTGCTAACTATCTGCGCATGTTCCGGATGTCATAACCTGTTCACCAACATGCCCAACGCCACCTCTAAACTTCGATTGTCCATTACCTGTTGCAAAAGAAAATTTATGAGAATTTACGCCATAAGTGAATTGCATAGTTTTACTTATGGCGATAATTTCATGTTCAGACTTAACTATTAACTTCAAACTGCCTGAGTCAACGTTTCCGATGTCACTTTTGATTTCGACATCTTCGTTGGTTATGGTTACACGCAGCTTGCCACCACGTCTGTCAGTAGATCTTCCAGATCCTGTTACATATACATTTTCTATAGTGCATTCATATGCTTCATAGATACCATATACTTCAACGTCTTCAAATACTTCGACTTCATCTGCACAAATTTGAAGCGTTAGAAAAAGAGATGTAAATAACACGATTAACGTACTTATATTTATCATTAAGAAATTTCCTAATACGCGTGTGACATTAAGTTTACACGAACTTATAAGAATTTAGAGTAGCCTATTACTGATTGGTTTAATTTTTCGAGAAATTTTTAAAATAACCACAAGGCTATGCGCAGCAGAACTAATCAGGTGGGCGGTATTAATGATAGTTAAGTATTACGCATTACGAATAAGCGTGATTCCCAACTAGATAGCTAATAAACCTTCATATATTCAATGTATATAAATGATCTATTTACTTAACTGGTGGGCCCGGGAGGACTCGAACCTCCGACCAATGGATTATGAGTCCACTGCTCTAACCAACTGAGCTACAGGCCCTTATTCTTAATTATGGATTATTTTTAAGTATCAAGGAAGGTTTTGAGTTCGTCTGATCTTGAAGGATGGCGAAGTTTGCGCAATGCCTTTGCCTCGATCTGACGAATACGTTCTCGGGTAACATCAAACTGTTTACCTACTTCTTCAAGTGTATGATCTGTGTTCATATCAATACCAAAACGCATTCTTAAAACCTTTGCTTCGCGTGCTGTAAGCCCTTCAAGAGCACCCCGCGTGGTTCGGCGTAATCCCTCAAAACCTGCAGAATCATTTGGTGCTTGTATATTAGCATCCTCAATAAAATCACCGAGATGTGAGTCTTCATCATCACCAATCGGTGTTTCCATAGATATTGGTTCCTTTGCAATTTTTAGTACTTTACGAACTTTTTCTTCTGGCATTTCCATGCGTTCTGCCAGTTCTTCCGGGGTAGGCTCACGCCCCATTTCCTGAAGTACTTGTCTGGAAATTCGGTTTAACTTATTAATTGTTTCAATCATATGTACAGGTATACGAATCGTTCGAGCCTGATCTGCTATAGATCGTGTGATGGCTTGACGAATCCACCAGGTAGCATAGGTCGAAAATTTATAACCGCGTCGATATTCGAACTTATCAACCGCTTTCATTAAGCCGATATTACCTTCTTGAATTAAATCAAGGAAAAGCAAACCACGGTTGGTATATTTTTTTGCAATAGATATAACGAGTCGCAAATTTGCTTCAACCATTTCTTTTTTGGCTCTACGTGCCTTGGCCTCACCAATTGAAATATTACGATTGATTTCTTTTATTTCAGGAATATTTAGCAAGGCATCCTCAAAGAGAGTAGCCAATTTTCCCTGTACTTTAAGAATCTCTTCCTCATGCTCTTTGAGTCTTTCTACATAAGGTTCTTTACTTTTTAAAACACCCTTGATCCACTTAAAATCGGCTTCATGACCAGGAAAACTATCAATGAACTCTTTACGAGGCATTCTCGCTTCTTTTACACAAAGCTCCATAACACGGCGTTCTGAATAGCGAATGCGGTCAACCAAATCGCGTAAGTTGTCTGTTAACAGATCAATAAATTTTGGTGCGAGGCGGATTTCAAGAAACCATTGAGCTAATTCTTGTTCATGGACCTTGGTCTTATTATTATCCTTTCCGTAACGTTTAACTGCCTTGATGAATTTTAAGTGCAGTTTTTCAAGTTTTTCAATGTGCTCTCTTACGTCTTCAGCTGTGAGTGCAGGGATCTCTTCCTCTTCTTCGTCATCATCGTCATCATTTTTTTCGGTAGGATTAGAGACTTTTATCCCTTCATCTGGATATTCTTCAGTGTCGTTGAAACCGATGATCGCATCACTGAGTTTCATTTTTTCATCAACAATTAGTTTGAAGGCATCAAGTAAAGTAACCACTGTTCCTGGATAGCTCGATAGAGCACCTAAAACCTGATGGATGCCTTCTTCAATACGTTTTGCTATCTTAATTTCGCCTTCACGGGTCAATAGATCCACGGTACCCATCTCGCGCATATACATTCTGACGGGATCAGTCGTGCGGCCAAATTCATTTTCAAGGCTAGCTAAAGCCGCTGCAGCTTCAGCCGCTGCATCTTCGTCGGGTACATCAGTATTGTCAGTGATCTGACCATCAAGATCAGGTGGGGTCTCATACACTTTGATCCCCATGTCATTGATCATATTGACAATATCTTCAATTTGCTCTGGTTCTACGATGCCATCCGGAAGATGATCATTCACTTCACCATAGGTGAGGAAACCCTGCTCTTTGCCTTTGGCAATTAGCACCTTAAGTAGTGACTTATCGTCTTTTTTTAATACTTGTTCTACATTTTCCATAGGAAGTTTGGCTCGATATTTGCTATATATTTATTCGGTGAAAGAGTTATAACTGTTTGATTAATAACAAACATTTGTCCGGACTAAAACAGTCAATTCTAACACACAGATCAAGAATGCGCTAGGTCGGATTATTAATAATAATTATGAGTCCAGCCCATATTTATACAGTCCCGGTATTTAGGTTTTTGTTCTTCAATTCACCTAGTGGCCTAATCACTGCTTTTCTGAATTGTGCCAATTCTCTAACATTCTGCCCGAGCTTATATTGGGTCTACTCTGTATGTATTCAATCAAGTTCGCACATAAAAGTTATTCCAGTTGAGGGAAAGGTATTAAAGTTCGTGTGGATATAATTTAAAGAGCTTAGGATTTTGCCATTTTAAGCTGTTTTTTTGCTTCAAGTAATAATCGCCATTCTCGCTTCTTTTCTTCAGTTAATTCGTCCATATTACTTAAATTTCCGAATTCTCGAAGTCTAGAGTCAATAGTAATTTCTTTTAGCCGATTCATAGAATCAAGAAAACTGTCACGGATCGATTCATCAGAAAAATCAGCGTCTCCATACTGAGATTCGGACGGAGCTAGTTCAATTAATCTATTTCTGATCTTTTCGCGGTCACGATAGTTTTCAGTTATGCCTGCTATCGTCGTGCTTGGATTGCTCTGTATGTATTTGACTATTTCTATTAAGAACTCGATTCCTCTAACTTCTATTTCTGCAAGTTTTTGATTTAATGAATCATCCAAAGCCAACTCTGGTTTTCTTAACAATAATTTGATTGCTTCAGTCAATTGACTTTGTTGACCATCGTCTTTTTTAAAGGTGCTCCCACTACTATGTAATGGTGTTTTTATAGAACCTGTTTGTTTATATTCTCGCAATTGTACTGTCAATTCTTCAGGCGGTATCTTGGTTATGTCACTTAACTTCCTGACTAAAACCGAGCTTAGAGCAGGGGCTGACGAGAGTTTTCCAATAAATGGCAAAGTAATTTTAGCCATTGATGCTTGAGATTCGAGCGATTTTAAATCTTTATCTTTGCTGAGATAACTAAACAGGTATTCTGATAAAGGTGTTTGTAAATTAGTGTCAAGAAACGCCTCTTTGCCCTTATTGCGAACAAAGGTATCTGGGTCTTCTCCTTCTGGCAGGAACATGAAGTAAACTTGTTTATCATCTTTCAACAAAGGTAATGAGTTTTCCAAACCGCGCCAAGCTGCTTTATTTCCAGCCTCATCCCCATCAAAACAAAATACAATTTTACTAGTAACCCGGAACATTTTTTCCATGTGTTCTGGTGTCGCAGCGGTACCTAAACTAGCAACGGCATTACGTATTCCAAACTGTGCTAGCGCAATTACATCCATATAGCCTTCAACTACAAATAGGCTGTCGACCTCTTTTAATGTTTTTCTTGCCTGGTATAGGCCATATAATTCACGGCCTTTGTGGAATATGGGTGTTTCTGGAGAGTTCAGGTATTTTGGTTTGTCATCACCCAATACTCTGCCGCCCATGCCGATGGCTCGACCACGTTGATCCCGAATGGGGAAGGTAAGTCGATCTCTAAAGCGATCATAGTAACCGCCGCGGTCGTTTTCGATGATCGCGCCGATTTTAAGTAAGCGTTTTTGAGCGCCATCCGATCCACCCAACTCGGTCATCAAATTGTCCCAACCGGGAGGGGCAAAGCCCAATTCATATTCCGCAGCAATTTCACCGCTGATACCACGACTTTTTAAATAATTAATCACACTATTCGCTTGAGAGTGATTTCGAAGTTGTTTCGAATAATAACCGGTAACTATCTCCATCAGTTCATACAATTCGCTGGATTGATTGTTAGCTGCTGAAGACTGGATTGCGTCACGAGGAATCTCTACGCCAGCACGAGAAGCAAGATCTTCAATCGCTTCTATGAAGTCCATGTGTAGGTATTCCATTAGAAAGCTGATCGCAGTGCCATTCGCGCCACAACCAAAGCAATGGTAAAACTGCTTTTGCTGGCTTACTGTGAAAGAAGGTGTCTTTTCGTCGTGAAACGGGCAACAGGCTTGATGGTTACGCCCAGCTTTTTTAAGCGGGACATAAGCGTCAACGATATCGACGATATCAATTCGTGCGAGTAGTTCATCGATGAAATGTTGAGGAATTCTGCCAGCCATAATTAAATCTAGTATATACCCAAGATACTTGAAGATGATGGAATTAGAGTGCGTCTGTTTTTATTCAGGGTGAGACGCGATGACGCGCATGGCGGCTCCCTGAAAGGAAGAGCACCAACAGTAGGCGCTTGAGGCGACGATGCTCTGGATGAAAACAGATGGGCTAAAACCGGCATCTTCAAGTATCTTGGGTATTAACAGCGCATAGAATTTCAGCGACTGTTGCTGGAACTTATTTTGTTAGGTGCTGAGTTTAGCCTTAATTAATCCGCTGACTTTGCCCATATCGGCACAACCCTGCAGTTCGCCCTTGAGCATACCCATTACCTTACCCATGTCTTTTATCGATTCTGCACCGCTTTTCGAGATTGCCCCTTCGATTAATGCGCTTATCTCTTCGTCAGATAATTTAGCAGGTAAGTAAGCATCAATGATATCGAGTTCAAATTGCTCAATTTTAACCAGATCGTCACGGTTGGCATCTTTGAATTGTGTAATGGAATCACGATGTTGTTTGGCCATTTTATCAAGGATGACAATGACTTGCTCATCACTCAATTCAATGCGCTCATCGACTTCTTTCTGTTTGAATGCCGCCTGAATAAGACGCAGAGCGCCGAGGCGTTCCTTGTCTTTACTGCGCATGGCAGCCTTCACGTCGTCACTAATTTGGGATTTGATATCAGCCATGGCTGATTAACGAGAACCTGAAGAAGTGTATTAGAATGGACGGATACGATGCAGGACGTTTCTAGACGCCTGTTTTTGTGAACGTTTGACCGCAGCAGCAGCTTTACGTTTACGAACCTGGGTAGGCTTTTCGTAAAATTCACGGCGATGAACGTCAGCGAGGGTACCCGCTTTTTCACATGCACGCTTGAATCGACGCATTGCGATATCAAATGGTTCGTTGTCTCTTAACTTAACTGAAGGCATAGTATTTGTTTTCCTAAGTCCTTTGCTCTATTGGGAAAAGGCGGCCATTTTAGTGGGAATGAATGAAATTGCAATCCAATAATAATAATTTTACGGAAACATTGAGATAAATGCAGGTATTGGGAATAGAAACCTCATGTGATGAGACGGGTATAGCGATTTATGACTCCGAAAAGGGGCTTATCGCACATAATCTTTATAGTCAGGTTAAGTTGCATGAGGAATACGGAGGTGTTGTTCCAGAGTTGGCCTCACGCGATCATGTCCGCAGGGTCTTACCGCTGATTAGAAAGACTGTAGCAGAGGCAAAAACTAAGCTTAAATCACTAGATGCCATTGCCTATACCGCTGGCCCGGGTTTAATGGGGGCCTTGCTTGTTGGTACAGCGACGGGCCGTAGTTTGGCCTATTCATTGTCTATCCCGGCTGTTGGGGTACATCATATGGAGGCGCATTTATTAGCGCCCATGTTGGAAGAGGAGATCCCTGAATACCCTTTTCTAGCATTACTGGTTTCAGGTGGACATACCTTGATTGTGAATGTAAATGGGCCCGGTAAATACGAAATTCTCGGTGAATCTGTAGATGATGCCGCTGGGGAGGCCTTCGATAAGACCGCTAAATTATTGGGGTTGCCTTATCCAGGCGGACCAGTTTTGTCAGCATTGGCTGAAAAAGGCGATAGTAAGCGCTTCCACTTTCCAAGGCCTATGACCGACCGGCCTGGTCTGGATTTTAGCTTTAGTGGATTGAAGACTTATGCCATGAATACAGTGAAAGCGGAATCGGATGATGATCAAACACGTGCGGATATCGCTCGGGCATTTGTTGACGCCGTAGTGGATACTTTTGTTATTAAGTGTCGCCGTGCAATTAAGGAAACGGGATTAAAGCGGCTAATTGTTGCTGGTGGTGTTAGTGCAAATACGCAATTGCGGGCGGGGTTGATTGAATTGATGGAAGGGGTAAATGGAAAAGCCTATTTCCCACGTGCTGAATTTTGTACGGATAATGGGGCAATGATCGCCTATGCCGGTTACTTGAGAATCAAGGCCGGTCAGACAGAATCGCTTAACTTTCAAGCAAAACCTCGATGGCCATTAGAGTCCTTGTGATTTAATACACTAGGCTTGTTCTTTCTTTTGCCCGATCTTGTCTTCTGTTCCGGCGATTAATTTACGAATATTAGATTGATGTCTCCAAAGCAGTAAGACGGCCATCACGCTATGACATATGAAGACGTTGGTATTTTGCAAAATTAGCCAGGAATAGAGAGGTGTTAGCACTGCTGCAATTAGTGCTGAAAGTGAAGAGTAACGAAATAAGAGAGCGGAAAGCCCCCAAGTGCCAATATAAGCAAGACCCAGTAACCAATGTGTCGCAAACAAAACGCCGATCAATGTTGCGACGCCCTTGCCACCTTTAAAGCTAAAAAATATAGGAAACAGATGTCCAAGAAAGGCAGCAAGCCCGCAGAGGGTTATCATAAATTCAGAACTGCCAAGGACTTTAGCAAGCAAAACTGGAATAACACCTTTTAATACATCTCCAGCAAGAGTAAGAATTGCCGCCTTCTTACCGTGTAAACGCATTACATTTGTCGCGCCGGGGTTTCCTGAGCCTTCGCTACGTGGATCAGCAAGACCGAATAGCTTGCAGACAAGAATGGCTGAAGCGATTGAACCCATTAGATAAGCAATAGCGATCAGGATTATCGGAATCAAATTAGTCATGGCGTTTACTATTTGTATATTGGCTTATGATTATAAGATTAGTTATTAAAATAATGTATGTCTAGTTTGTAGAGTTGTGCTCAAGCAAACGGTTATACTGGCGTAAGATTAAATTACAAATGGTCACAAAAGATATAGGCACTATGGATATTATTTATCTCAGAGATCTCCGGATCGATACAGTCATTGGAATATACGATTGGGAACGCAGGATGAAACAGACCATTATTCTCGATTTAGAGATGGGTACGGATATTCGTAAAGCGGCCAATAGTGATAATATTGACGACACCCTGAATTACAAAGCGGTCGCAAAACGACTAATGACGTTTGTTGGCGACAGTGAATTTGAATTAGTAGAAACACTTGCGGAACGAATTGCAGAGATCATCATGACCGAATTTGCTGTTCCGTGGTGCCGTCTTTCGCTTAATAAGAAAGGTGCTGTTCGTGGCGTCAGGGATGTTGGCGTCATCATTGAACGTGGCAATAAAGAATGACAATGACTCAGGTATATCTGGGCATTGGTAGCAATATCGATCGTGAGAAAAATATTCGTGATGGTTTGCTAGAAATACAATCATGCTATGGTGAGTTAACACTCTCACCTGTATATGAAACGGAGGCGTTTGGTTTTGAGGGCGATGATTTCTACAATCTGGTTGTGGGATTGAAAACTGATCTGCCTATTCACGAATTGGCCCATGACTTACGTGAGATTGAATATCAATTTGGACGAAGCCGTAATGAAACTCGATATTCTTCACGTACACTTGATGTAGACCTTTTATTATTTGGTGATGAAGCAAATGATAAATATCATATACCTAGATCCGACATCACAGAGTTTGGTTTTGTTTTAAAACCGCTTAGTGACATAGCACCAAATTTAAAACACCCAGCGACGGGCGAGACTATGACACAATTATGGAATAAGTTTGACTCGTCTAGAGAAGTTATGCGGCAGATATCTGCACCATTCAGTTTATGATCAATATCATCTTTTTCGGAGATTCCATAACGGAAGGTGCGGAATTTACGACTAACGATCGCTGGACCAACTTGTTACAGATAAAGCTGGATACGGTAAAACCAGAAACGTTTAGTGTTCATAATAAAGGTATTGGTGGCAATACTACCGCTCAAGGTTTCGATCGTTTTAATTTGGATGTGCTGCCCTTATTGCCTGGGGTAGTCTTCATTCAATTTGGTTTAAATGATGCGAATGTAAAAGACTTCGCCATAAAACCGCGTGTTGGTTTAGCAGAATTTGAAAAGAACCTGAAAGAATTTCATCGTATCGTTAAAGCTCATAACAGCGTGCCGGTTTTTATATTGAATCACACCATTGGTGAAGTTGATGGTGAGCAAGGTAATGGCAAAAGTTATAATGATAATTATGCACCCTATAGCAAGGCTATCGAGGCGGTTGCCAATGAATTGAATGCCTTATTAATCGATGTTCCAAAACAGATGTCAGAACGAGGAATTAAGGTTGAGGATTTTGTCTCAGAGGATCAAATTCATCTTTCATTGGTTGCGAATGAGGATTATGCAGAGATTATTTATACTGGTTTAAACGAAATAAAACTGTAAAACATAGTCGCACGGATGAAATATTTTTCTGAGACTGTAATAATGAAACCTATACAAACTGGAGCCCCGACAATAATGAATGCCAGCTTATTTTCCAAAATAGTTCTTGTGATTCTCGTTGTTTCTCTAAGTGGTTGTAATCGATATACAACAACAAAGAGAGTGAATAATATTGAAGCGGCGGTCACTAGTTATGATGTGGCGATGCGCTGGGCGCAATATCCGGAAGCATATGCGTATCATGTCTCTCCAAATGGCACTAAACCCCCCGCTGATTTAGATTCTTTGAAAGAACTTAGTGTGACCGGAGTAAAGGTCATAGAAAAAATTCTCAACCCGGAGAACACTGAAGCATATGTAAAAACGGAAATAAGCTATTATTTTAAAGATGAAGGTACGATCAGGAAACTTAAACTTAAGCAGCGATGGTGGGTTAAAGAAGAGACTAATCAGTGGTTTATTGACGGGGAGTTTCCAAAATTTCGATAATTTCTAAGAGTAAAGTGTCCTGCCACCATCAATATTAAGCACTTGTCCGGTAATATAATCTGCATCTTTGATAAAAAATAAAACGGCTTTTGTTATATCTTCTACGTTGCCCGTTCTCTTCATCATGGTTTCATTTAATATTTCGTTCTTTTTTTCTTCTTCTATATTATCAGGCCACATAATTACTCCGGGCGCTATAGCATTGACGCGAATAGCTGGTGCCATTTCCTTTGCCAACGATTGAGTCAGCATGACAAGCCCCGCTTTAGAGATGCTATAAACAGAATGGTCTCTTAATGGCCTGTTTGCATGTATATCAGTGATGTTAATGATGCAGCCTTTATTTGAACGTAGTGATTTTGCAGCTAGCTGTGATAGAAAAAGAGGGGCTTTAAGGTTGGTGTTGATTAATTCATTCCATTGTTGATCATCTAGGGAAGCTAGTGATGTTGGGTAGTAGGCTGAAGCGTTATTAATCAATACGTCCAGACCGCCTTTAAAATCAAGCGCGGCGTCGATCAAAGCCGAGTAATATTCTTTATGTTCTAGATCGGCCTGAATCATAATGGCGGAATCACGCCTAATCCCATTAAGTTTTCTTACCAGTTCATGAGCTTCTTTAGCAGAACTATTATAGTGAATAATGACATTCATGCCGGATGAATGAAGTTGTTCCGCTATTGCTGCACCTATGCGCTTAGCAGCACCAGTTATCAATGCCGTTTTATTTATCACAATTTTTTATATCATTTAATTGATGTATTGAATCATTTCAGAAACAGAATAACATGGACTAATTATGACACAATCGAAACCTCTAAAGACGGAATCAATCTTGCCTGTTCCGGATCAAGACGCACTCTTTCAAAGTCAAAAACTGATTGAGTGCATCAAAGCAGCCCTGCAAAAGCAAGGTGGCGCGATCAGCTTTGATGAGTACATGAAACTTGCTTTATATGAACCTGGATTGGGCTATTACAGTGCAGGCAGCCGTAAATTTGGTTCAGATGGTGATTTTGTAACCGCACCTGAATTATCGCCAATATTTTCACAGTGTCTGGCACGTCAATGCGAGCAGGTATTAAATGAACTTGGTACTGGCAATATCCTTGAGTTAGGAGCAGGCACTGGTGCTATGGCCAGAGATATATTGCTAGAATTGGAAAAGCAGAACTCGTTACCCGATAAATATTTAATTCTCGAAGTTAGTGCCGACCTGAAACAACGCCAACAAGACAATTTAAAAGAAACTATTCCACACCTTCTCGATCGAGTGACCTGGTTAGATACATTACCGGTGGAAGGAGTCTCAGGTGTTGTCCTTGCGAATGAGGTATTGGATGCATTACCTGTGAAGCGATTTAAAAAGACATCTACAGGCTTTAAAGAGATGAAGGTTGGATTGGGTGATAATCAATTTATCTGGGTTGGCAGTGACGCTGAAGATAAGCTGCTTAAAAGTCTGGAGGGATTAGAAAATGATTTGGCAGCACCATTTCCCGAGAATTATATCTCGGAGATAAATACTCAACTAGAACAATGGTTAAGTGGCTTAGAGAAAGTGCTGTATAGAGGCGTAATGATATTTATTGATTATGGTTACTCGACCGCAGAGTATTATCATCCAGAAAGAATGGATGGTAGTTTGTTGTGTCATTATCGACACCGAGTACATGCGGATCCGTTTTATAATCCGGGTTTACAAGACATTACTAGCTCTGCCAACTTTACCGCTGTCGCGGAATCTGCTGACGCAGTCGGTTTACATGTCAGTGGGTATACCAATCAGACCTATTTTCTTTTTGGTTGTGGCCTTGAAGAATTACTCGCAGATATGAATCAGCTTGATATAAAAGCACAAACGAAAATAGCACAGCAAGTACGCATATTAACCATGCCAGAAGAAATGGGCGAACGTTTCAAGGTTATGGCGCTAACAAAAAAGTATGACAATGCTTTGAAAGGATTTGCATTAATGGATCAGCGTGTCCGCTTATAAATCGACATCATTTTTGCAGCATTGCCTGGCGATAATCTTTGCATTACTTTTATTATCATCCTGTAATAAAGAAATAGTTAGAGAAAATAAGCCGGTTGAAAATATTACTAGTGCTACTGCCATAGCAAAAACAGACATCGATAATGTTCTTGATGTACACATCAGGGAAACACAACGATTATTAAAAAAGCTCATGGTCAAGCTCTATAAACGTAATCCACGCGAGCTTAAAAAGACGGATCTTAAATTACCGAAAGAGCATATTGTCAGAATGTTTGAGTTACAACATACCTGGGATTTTCCAGAGTTCGAAGGTAAGTATGATGTTGATGTTATCAAGCTAACATTTATCGATGATTACAAGGGTGATCGTGTGTTTTCATTCATTGGCGGTTTAACATCGATGATTATGAAGTCCTACAATTATCAATCCGAGTTCTATATGTTCGATTCGGTCGACCCACAGAAACTCTATAACGCCGCTCGCAATATCGAGATTGCTGTCTGGAAGCTGAGCCACAATGTTGATTCAAATGGAGAGTTATTTTTATATAGTAATTCTTTGCCTACAGAGGAAGTCGCGAATCTGAGCTATGAAAGACTGTGTGGTAAACTCATCGCAACACAAGACAATATTGCAAAAATAATTGCTAATAAAAAGAACCGAACGATAACATCGGTTATTCAACGGATGGCTAGCGCCGTATTCTTACCTATTTAAAATTGGAATAATTTTTGGACTTAATACAACTCATCATTCTTGCATTGATTCAGGGCATTACGGAATTCTTGCCTGTATCAAGTTCAGCACATTTGATCCTGGTGCCTTTACTAACCGACTGGCAGGACCAAGGTTTAGCCATAGATGTTGCCGCACACTTCGGCAGTCTCTTCGCTGTAGTCTTGTATTTAAGAAAAGATATTTCGCGGATATTGATTGCCGGTATCGACTCAATAAAAAACAAAGAAGTAACGACTCACGATAGTAGATTATTCTGGTATCTCGCTATTGCCAGTCTCCCAGTATTAACAGCGGGTTTTTTATTAAGAGATTTCGTTTCAGTCTACCTGCGGGACCCATTAATCATTGCTTATGCTTCCATAGGATTTGGCTTGTTGCTCTGGTACGCGGATGTGAAAGGAAAACGACTACGCCAAATAAATTCAATTAACCTGCGTGACGCAATCTTAATAGGTTTGGCACAGGCTCTAGCACTAGTGCCAGGCACATCGCGTTCAGGTATTACCATGACGGCAGCATTACTGTTAGGGTTGGATAGAACCAGCGCAGCACGATTTTCATTCTTGATGGCAGTACCCATTATACTGGCTGCTGGTGGCTATGAATCATTGAAGTTGATTTTGTCAGACGTAAGCGTCGATATAATTAATTTTTCAGTTACCGCTTTGCTTTCAGCTTTCAGTGCATTATTAGCAATTCATGTCTTTATGAAATACCTGGACAAGGTCGGGATGTTGCCGTTTGTGATTTATAGAGTGTTATTGGGTATCGTTTTGATCTTTCTTTTTTTCTGATTTGGTGGGCTTAATACTTTAAGCTTGATAAAGCGTGAATGATCCAATAATGATAAAACCGACCCCGGCAATATAAGAAAGAACTTTTTCATTAATATACTCAGACAATAAACTGCCAGCAATAACGCCGATTGCTGATGCAACTACTAACGCCGCTGAAGAGGCAAAAAACACAGTAAATTTACTAACCTCTTTATCTGAAGCAAATAATAGTGTCGCAAGCTGAGTTTTATCACCTAATTCTGCAACAAAGATAGCTGCAAATATGGTAAAAAATATTTTTAATTCCATGTTATTTCCCGTAATTAATTGATATTTCTTTTATGCTTTTTACGCGCTGATTTTTAATTTCTTGCCCTAGAGCTTTACCCTCCAGACCTTGTTCCTGCAATGCAAGGGTATTAACGTTATTCGCTGCTTTCAATGCTTTCTGAAAATATTCTGCTTGCGGATAATCTCTATCTTCAAAGCCAGCGCGACCTCTTGCGTCGGCTTCGCAGGCGATTAGGAATTGGTCGAAACGTTCGGGTCTTCTAAAGGCATCGAGTTGTTCGAGTTTTTTTAATACTGTTTCAGGTTTCATTTCTTGTATGCGGTGACAGTCGAGATGAAACCTTGAAACATTAACTGCAAGTTCGCGGTATTTATTTGGGATGCGATATCGTTTGCACAGTTTATCGATAATCTTTGTGCCACGTTCCTCGTGCCCATGGTGACTCGGTAGTTTATCTTTAGGTGTAGTAGCCTTACCGAGATCGTGCACCAGTACGGCAAAGCGGATCATCGGGTCAGCTGATAAACGTGTCGATTGATTCAGACTCATGATAGTGTGCAAGCCGGTATCGATCTCAGGATGGTATTCTTTAGTTTGTGGTACGCCGAACAGGGCTTCTATCTCAGGAAAGAGTTTTTTCAGCGCATTGGATGATTGTAAAACGAGTAAAAAACGCGCCGGGTATTTTCCCGATAAGGCTTTTTCCAATTCGGTCCATACGCGTTCAGGGACTAGTGCTTCTAATTCATCTGACTCAGAGATGTCTTTTAATAATGCCATCGTTTCTGGTGCAATCTTAAAACCAAGACTAGCTGCGAAACGTGCAATACGTAATACGCGCAACGGGTCTTCAACAAAAGCCGGAGAGACATGGCGTAGCATCTTCTCTTTTAAATCTGCTGCACCACCATAAGGATCAATGAGAACACCATGTTCATCTTCGGCAATAGCGTTGATAGTCAGGTCTCTGCGTTGCAGGTCATCTTCCAGCGTGACATCAGGAGATGTATGAAACGTGAAGCCTTTATAGCCTTTGCCTGATTTTCTTTCTGTGCGAGCTAAGGCGTATTCTTCTTTTGTTTCAGGGTGAAGGAATACGGGGAAGTCCTTGCCAACCGGCTTGAAGCCTTTGTCTAACATCTCTTCCGGTGTCGCACCGACGACGACCCAATCCCGATCTTTAATCGGAATGTCTAATAATTTGTCGCGTACAGCTCCGCCGACTAGATAGGTTTGCATATGATTATTTTACTAATTTATTCAGAGTTACGTATATAAATAGAATTAATAAAGCCACAGAGTACACAGAGAGAAGAAAATAAGTTCTATTAAGACTATATGTTTTCAATGTTGAATTTCGATTCTCGCTCGTTTTGATTGTCTCTGTGTACTCTGTGGCTTTATTATCTTGCCCGTGTTCATTCTGAACAACAAGCGTTTATAGAAGATGTTGTGATGCTTTAGTCTCTATGAGCCGCGCTGCGAAATTCGGTGTAATGTGAACGATAGGATGTGTTGTTTAAATATTGTGGGACGATGCTTTCAATTGCAGTCGCCTGAATATTATAGCGAGTAAGATCATTACATTCACAGACGCTATCTTTTTTGGCTGAGAGATAATTGTCCGTTGAAAAGGGTTTGCCTGGTACAAAATCAAAAACGGTTGCTTGTATGCGAGATAAGATATCATTTAATGAAATAATTTTGCGTTTTAAACCTAATGCCTGTGCAGTGTAATTCACCAGATCTTTCAGGCTATAAGTTTGTGGGCCGCATAATTGAAATTTTTTATTATAACTTTTCGGATCGTTTAATGATCGCGTCATCATTTCAGCAACATCTAAAACGTAGACTGGTGCAAACTTTGTAGCATGACAAGCTAGCGGAAAAAAAAGCGGTGTCATTTTTAATAAGCTCGCAAATCGATTAAAGAAACTATCGTTTTCCCCAAAGATGATTGACGGGCGGAAACTGGTGACGTTTATTCCAGCATTGTTCGAATGTAATAAATCTTCAGCTTCACCTTTGGTGCGTAAATAATGACTCTTGCCGTTTATCGTGTCTGCGTTTAGTGCACTCATTTGCAGGAGTCGTTGAATACCATTCTCGCTACATGCACTAATTAGTTTCTCTGCCAGTTCAACATGCGCATGTTTGAAGCCTTTTCCGCTGTTTCCCTTTTCATTTAGTATACCAACCAGATTAATGACTGCATCACAATCGCTAAGATTTAATTTGAGTTTTTCCGGATCATGAATATTAGTTTGAACCAATTCCAGACCCGGTAGCACGATGAGATCGTCACGATTATATTCACGGCTACGGCTTAAAACCTTTAACTCATAACCTTCTTGGGATAAACGATTGCACAACGAGCGACCGACAAAACCGGTTCCACCTAATATAGCGATTTTTTTAATTAGCATGTTTGTTATCTGATATTTTAATGGCAGTACAACTTAAATTGGCAGCCAGGTTATTTTTGTTTGAAGTGACGAGTGGCATGCGTTCCTTTAATGGTTTGATGCCGGTTTGCAGGCGCCAGTCATAAATATTAGCATAAGTCAGAACACGACGAACATATTTTCGAGTTTCGTTAAATGGGATTTGTTCCACCCAGATATCAGGCTGTTCACAACCTTTTTTTGGTAACCATTTTGAAACGCGATGTGGACCAGCATTATAGGCAGCAGTGGCTAAAATCATATTGCCGTTGAATCTGTCCAACATTTGTTTCATATAGGCACTGCCAATCGGGATATTGGTTTCCGCCTGTTTTAATTTACTCGTCTTAAAACCTTTCAGGCCAATGCGTTTTGCGGTGTCTTTCCCAGTCTTCGGCATGACCTGCATTAAACCAAGCGCGCCGGCAGGTGATCTTACATCTTCAATGAAGGCGCTCTCTGCACGTACTAAGCCATACATCCAACTAGGGTCTATATTGCGTTTTTTGGCATACTTATTAAGAAGTTCATCAAATAGGATTGGAAAACGTAGCTCTAGATTATCGTAGGCCTTGGCTCTGCCCATCGTGAAGATAGCTCTATTGTGCCAACCCCACTGTGTTACGACAGCTGCAGCCATTTGCATTTGGTAGCTTGTCATATTGTTTAGTGCATGATGCCACTCACGCCGACCGGGGTATTTCATGTTCAGTTTAAAGAACTCATAAGCCCGCTTAATCGCAGGTAGTGATTCGATGCGATTAAATTCCTCTAGGTTTTCCGGTAAAGGATGATGATTCATATCGTAGGCAACATTAATTTTATCGGCAGCCAGAAAACCGTAATAATCGCGTTCTTTTGCAAGTTCGGTGTAAATTTCTTTTGCCTTAGCTGGCTCACCGGTTTCTTCCAAGGCACGTGCGTGCCAATAACGCCAACGCATTTCAAGATCGCTGTCGGGAACCTCTCCCGTCGTCCATTTTTTTAAGATAGGCCAGTCATAATTTGCAAGAGCAGTACGTAATCGATAATGAAATACTTTGTCATTAACATGGCGATTATCAATTTGGTCTAATAGTTGTAATGCGAGTTTACTTTTATTGCCCGCTGCGCGAATGGCGAGCGTGCGTTCTATCTCTGCCACTTCATCAGGTGTAAAAGAGAACTGTCCTTTTAATGCCTCTAGTCGTTGTACGGCTTTGGCGATATCTTTTTTAGCTAAGCGTAAAATACCATGTGTCAGTATCTCTCTGGCGATAGGCGTATCATCAAGTTTTGGCTTGTGGGTGTATTTATAAGGGTTCTGGTGTATCTGAACCCATTGTTTCGCAAGTGCTTTATGTTCTGGATCGAGAAGACTAGATAAATAATTAACCAAACTAAGCTGATCATTCTGCATAGATAAACGCAGTCGTTCCCACACCAATTCATTAGTCATAAAATGACTCTTGTATAACAATGCAAAAGCAGGGTCGCATTGAGGGGGAAGTGACTTCCCTGCGAGCCAAGTGGTACGAATATCTTCTAACAGGAATGTGTCATTATTTGTCTTGATTCGGGCCTGTAGTCGATAACACTGCATGGTAGTGTCAGATTGCGGCGTGTAGTTATCTAGGAAAGTTTGCCAGTGACCTCGTTTCATCAGGAGTTTTAACCATGATTTTCGTAAGCCGGGGGTTACAGGTAGATCATTGTAACGCTTGAGAAAGGTTATGATCTCGCCATCTTTTACCTTCCAGAGATGCTTTCGCAGGTATTCGTAGCGTAAATAAGGATAGAGCGGATAATCTTTGAGTGTGTTTGCTATCTTACCGAATGTCTTATATTGCTTCGTATCCAATGCTTTTTTTGCAGCGAGATAATCCTTGCGTTGAGATTCAATCGATTTTGCAAAGGCAGGTGCTGATAGCGTTACCATGAAAATGACGAAAAGCAGCATCAGCACGGTTTCCTGTCTTATGGAAGACAAGCAGGCCATGTTGGTGATTTTATGACAGGTTTTTACTTGCATGAATTTGTTGTATTCAAAAATAACATCAAGAATTTTCCATATTAATAATTAATTCGCAATCTTTTGCCTATAGAAAGTTAATATAAGCAGCCATAATTCTTTGCAGGGAACATGCCGTTCCGAATAAATAGTTTAAGGTATAACATGCCTTAGCTGTAGCTTATCAACCATTCAAGAAGATAATGAGTCATGTTTACTGAAATAACCTTACAAATAATCGTTTTTTACGCGCTGGCAGGAATTTTTGCCGGACTTATCGGTGGCATGATCGGTTTAAGTGGGGGAGTCATTATTGTCCCCGTTTTGCATTTCCTGTTTATCCAACAAGGATTCCCTTTAGAAATACTCATGCAACTGGCGGTGACGACATCATTAGCGACGATTATTGTGACATCTTCATCTGCCACCTATGTGCATCATAAAAAAGGCGCCGTGCTTTGGCCGGCGGTGAATCGCCTTGCCCCAGGCTTATTAATAGGTGCTTGTTTGGGAGCAGTGTTAGCGGATTATGTTTCGAGCACTGTCTTGAGAACGATATTTGGTGTCTTCGAGATATTAGTCGGTATACAAATATGGCTGGATTTTAAACCTAAGGCACATTCAGCGTTACCTGAGACGCCGGGTCTAGTGGGTTCAGGTGTTGGCATTGGCCTGCTTTCAACTTTGATGGGTATAGGAGGTGGTACACTGACAGTACCATTCTTACTGTGGTGTAACGTCAATATGCGAAATGCCGTAGCAGTCTCATCGGCATGTGGATTTCCGATAGCAGTTGCCGCAACAATTGCATTGATTATTGTCGGCTGGGATGAACAGACTGCTCCAGCTCATTCTCTAGGTTATTTGTATTGGCCTGCCGCAATCATCATTAGCATGATGACTGTCTTTTCTGCGCCTTTAGGCGCTCGGTTGGCGCACTATCTCCCAATCGTTACTCTAAAACGTGTTTTTGCGGTTGTCTTGGTGATGGTCGGAATACGAATGCTCTTACCATGAATAATTTATTAGGAACGGCACGTTGTGCCATGAAACATCAGCTAAGAGTGTCATTTCTTTAAAGGGGTGAAATCGTGGAGCTTGTATGGAATCAATATTGTTTTAAAAAGACGGATTTACAAGCTGAAAAATCCACAAGCACAGATGTCGAAAATGATGAGACTGCGGAAGAGAATAAAAAGCTCTGTTGCACATTTTGTAAAACACACGTTACCGATGTGGCCGCAGGCATCTCCATCAATGGCCAGCATACACACACATTTTCTAATCCAGCAGGGTACGCTTACACGATTAATTGCTATGAATCAGCGCCAGGATGTCTAAATATCGGTGAGGGGACTCATCAATTCACTTGGTTTAAGGGATATGAGTGGCAGATAGCCATATGTCATGCATGTAAAGAGCAACTTGGTTGGTTCTTTAGTAACGGACAACAGTTTTATGCGCTAATTGCAGATTACATAAGTTTGGAGAAATAGAGGCTATTTCAAATCCGGTTTATAGAGCAAGCCAAGAAAAAAAGAAACAATAATAAAAAATAATGAAAGATAAAGATCCCCAATCAGCATATAAAGGACCATTCCGAGTATTGCCGGTAAATTACATAGCGACATGCCAATGACCATGTAAGTAATGTAAGTTTGTAGATCCGTGGGCGTATTATCAATGCCAAGTTGAAGGTTGTCTCTTATTTTGAGTTGATGCCGTTTAAAACGACCTAGTAGTATTAATGATAGCGGTATACTTAATACGCAGATGCCCGTTAGAATATTTTTAATTTCAGGCATGATGGGTTCTAGTATTTGCAGCTTGTCCATATAATAAACTGCAACGATAAACATCGGTGCACTTGCCAGCATGCCAAACCAAAGTATCTTGCTGTTATTTTTAATATGCGTATCGTTTAATGGCTGTGGTTTATTCATCGAAAGTAATGTATCAAATTAAGTTATTTATGATGTATTTATAACATGACGATTTTACAAAAAACACTCCGTTTTAATACGAATCCGCGACAAGCGCTCGAATTTACAAATGATGTACAGGCATTTGTTGCCGAGAGCGGTGTTAACGTCGGGCTTTGTCACTTGTTTATTCAACATACCAGTGCCTCCCTAATGCTCTGCGAAAATGCCGATCCGGATGTCAGGATTGATCTTGAAACCTTTATGCAAAGCGTTGCGCCGGATGGGGATCCCATGTTCTGTCATACAACAGAAGGGGCAGATGATATGCCAGCGCATATCCGTACCTTGATTACCAATGTTAGCCTGACCATTCCTGTTACAGATTCGAGATGTCAGCTAGGCACATGGCAAGGAATTTATTTATGGGAACATCGAGCCCAATCACATAGTCGTAATGTCATTATGACAATTAATGGAGAATAAAGTGGCGAAGGCAACTTGGAATGACGCAGTATTGGCAGAGAGTGAAAGCTATGAAACAGTTGAAGGCAATATTTACTTCCCGCCGAACTCAATAAATAGAGAATACTTTAAAGACAGCGATACACATTCCACCTGTTTCTGGAAAGGCAAGGCGAGTTATTATCACGTAGAAGTAAATGGTGAAACCAACAAGGATGCGGCTTGGTATTACCCGGAACCAAAATCAAAGGCTGAAAACATAAAGCATCATGTTGCATTTTGGAAAGGCGTTAAAGTAAATGAATAGTATCCTTTACTTAACTATTGAGTAGCGCCTATTTTTTTCGCTCTTTCACACGTTAATGCTAAATCTTCAGTCTTTATATCCCAGCCCTGGTAATGCGTCTGGATAAGTTTACAAATGACATCAATGTGCTCATCTGAATCATTCAGTGCTGGAATATAGGAAAACTCTTCTCCACCTGCCTCAGTAAAAAAATCACGGTTCTGCATATCAATCTCTTCAATCGTTTCGAGGCAATCAGCAGAGAAGCCTGGGCATATTATTTGTACGCTCTTTGTGCCGTTAGCTGCGAGTTCTTTTAATGTAATATCAGTATAGGGCTGTAACCATTCTCTGGGACCGAAACGCGATTGAAATGTAAGTTGCCACTCGTCTTCAGGTAATTCTAGTTTTTCAGCGACAAGCCGGGCTGTTTTGTGGCATTCACAATGGTAGGGATCACCTGCAAGAAAGTAATCCTTTGGTAAGCCATGAAACGAGAAGAGTAACTTTTCAGGTTTAGTGTGTGTCTGCCAATATGCTTTTATACTGTTTGACAAAGCAGTGATGTAATCAGGGTTGTCATGATAATGGTTGATCATTCTAATCTCAGGGATCCAGCGCCATTTCTTTAATACGTCACTGACAGCATCAAATGTAGAGGCTGTTGTTGCTGCAGAATATTGCGGATAGAGAGGGAATATTAATATGCGTTTTGCGTTTGCTGCACGTAATTTTTCCAGACCAGCTTCAATTGAAGGGTTGCCATAGCGCATGGCTAGTTCTACTTTAATGGGCCCATCTATATGTTTGCTTATTTCGGATTGAATTTTATTCGTTTGTTTAATTGAGATATCTAGTAAGGGTGATCCGTTTTCAGTCCAGACTTTTTTATAGGCCTCGGCAGATCGACGTGGTCGAGTTCGTAAAATAATGCAATGTAATACAAACCACCAAATTATTTTGGGTGTTTCTATGACGCGTGGATCTGCGAGAAACTCTCCCAGGTATTTTCGTAATGCCGCGGGTGTTGGTGCATCAGGTGTTCCTAAATTGGTGATCAGGACACCGGTACAAGCGGGTGTATCGTGTTTATAATCAGAATTGCCTTTATATTTCATAAGACCATTTATATAGGAGTCGAGTGTGTTTGTAAAAAATATTAATGAATGTGCAGAATTTATTGCCAATGATGGTTGCTTAATACGGGAATGGATACACCCGAAAAATGACTCGGTTGACTTGCCTTACTCTGTCGCAATGGCGACTGTTGAGATAGGCAAACAGAGTTACAAGCATAAATTAGAACAAACAGAAGTGTATATTGTATTTTCAGGTGAGGGGGTTATGCACATCGATGATGAAGAGCAGGATGTAATTCCTGGCGAAGCCATACTCGTGCCAGCAGAAGCAACTCAATGGATAGAAAATAGTGGTGATGAAGAGTTATGTTTTATTGCTATTGTGAATCCGCCCTGGAGTGATGAAGGCGATATAAGAGTTGAGGATTAGTTATTCATGATATTCAACCAATTGAGAACATTATCTGCATTTTCATCAGGTGGGAACACCGGATAGAACACTTTTTTTATAACATCATCTTTGAGAATGAGAGTTACTCTCTTATATCGCTGTATTCCTTCAACTGTGAATGTGGGTAATGACAGTGCTTGTTTGAGAAGAAATGAGTGGTCACTTAGTAGTTCAAAAGGTAGGTGTAAGCGTGTTTTTGCCTCTTGTTGATAGTTGCTGTCTTGACTGCTTAAACCAAAAATATTTGCGTATTGTTTAAGTTCTCCATGTAGATCACGGAAACTACAGGACTGCGGTGTACAACCCCTCGCACCGGGTATCGATTCCCAACCATCAGGCAATGCAACATTGGGTTTCCCGATCATTGGGTAAATGTAGATGACGGTATAGCCCGCTAACTCGCTAATGTTGATTGTATTCCCGTCAGTTTTGGATAAATTTATATCTGGAAGGCTCGTGTCGCGAAGATGGTGGCATGCACCATCATCTTCAGGTGCGGGTAAATCAGCCGGCAATTGATCAAGGCTCATTAGTATTTAGAAGATTGTTTCTGACGTAATAGCTTTCGATATTCTTGATGTATTTTTAAACAGCGTTCACCGAGTTCAGACTTTTCATCGATATTGTCTACATAAAAGCGAATCAATGAACGTATTTGTCCTTCGACATGATCGTAGTCCTTAGTGCCTTCACTGACTTTTGTAATTTTTTTTAAATACCGAATTAAAAACCACTCGATTGTATATGCTTCTATGTCAGTACTTTGGATTTCTTGGATATGTGCTATGACATAAGTACGAAAATCACCAAAATATATCTGTCTCACAATATTGTTTGGATAAGTAATGACATTTAATTATTTTATCCTAAACAGCGATATGAAAATATCACTAGCATTATTAATGCTGCATATTTTTATTGTGCATTTTCTAGGGCAGCAATTCGTTCTTCCAGTGGAGGATGGCTCATGAATAAACGTTTAAAGCCAGTCGGTACACCACCACTGATACCAAATGCAGACATCTCATCTGGTAGTGGTTGTGGATTACTGACCTGTTGCAAACGACGCAAGGCAGAGATCATTTTTTCACGACCGGCTAGATAGGCACCGCCTTCATCAGCTTTAAACTCCCGTCGACGAGAGAACCACATGACGATCGTACTCGCGAGCACAGATAAAATCATTTGTACGAAAATGACGCCTATCCAGTAGCCTGGTCCGTGTCCTCGTTCGATTTTAAACACAAGTCGATCGAGCAGGTGACCAATAACTCTGGAAAAGAATATGACAAAGGTGTTGACCACGCCTTGAATCAAAGCAAGCGTTAC
>JGI20151J14362_10000105_pt1 | contig 57231 bp, 54 predicted proteins | sample COG_01_FD_14362 | JGI IMG/M metagenome (IMG submission 14362)
TAGAAGCATAATATAAGGAACATATACAGAAGCCCATTATGTTTCCATTTTTGTACCTAGTTAAAGCATTACTTTAAGTATCAGTTTAATAGGATGTAACAGTAAAAAACAGATGAGTAATATTCAGAGACGGTATTATACATATATACAAGCGGTACCTTCTTCAAAAGGAAATCAAATATACAAGAGGGGGTACACACTGGTAGGTGAATGATCTTGAAATAAGTTTCAGCTTTTAGTGTTGATCAAATGTGGAAAGTCTGGCAGCAAAGTCTGGCAGTAGAGTCTTAAATAGTCGTATATTGTATGTGTTCTTTTAATATTAATCAGCCAAGACTAAAGAATATAGATAAGCTGAATCCCCTGTAAACATGGCACAATAAAGGCCTTGCTTGCGCAAGACCTTTTTGTTTTCTTTGGGTGGATAATGGGATTTGAACCCACGGCCCCTGGTACCACAAACCAGTGCTCTAACCAACTGAGCTATACCCACCATATCCCAGAAGGGAGTACAAAGATACTCTTAAGTTTTGTTAGTGCAAGGATAATGCACCAAATTTGTGACTATGAAAAAGAGTGAGGATACCGACAGCTTAAGGGTTTTGCATATTGCAAGTTGGTATCCGAGCAAGGAACACGGATCGTTAGGCAATTTCATTCAACGACATNTGAGAGCAGTGGCAAAAAAGCATGAGAGTGAGGTTTGGTACGCAGCTCCGGTTTCTAATGAGAATCCGCTTTTAGGGACGAGTGAGGTGATCGAGAAAGATGGCTTTTTAGAAAGAATAGCTTACCCAAAGGCAACAAAGCCAGGGGCAAGAGCAGTGACAAGAGCGTTATTGAAGATGGTGCCAGGGGAAAAAATAGCTATGCCAGATCTTGTGCATCTACATGTGGCTTTTCCAGCTGGAAGGGCGGCGAGAATACTGTCTGAAAGTTGGGATGTGCCCCTTGTGATAACGGAGCACTGGACAGCTTACCACGATTCTCAGCACATTCCGCTTTGGCGTAAGATTTCTATGAGGAGAACAGCAGCTTACGCAGCTACGTTTTGTCCCGTTACAGACCAACTTGGGGAGAAAATGAGGGAATTTAAGATGCTCAACCTCAAAGGTGGCAGTGTTTACACAACCGTGCCTAACGTAGTGGATACAGAGATGTTTACGATACCTTCTGAGAATGAAGTCAAGGGTGATGAGGTGCGGCTCCTTCACGTGAGCTCTTTAGATGAATCCCAAAAAAACATTACAGGCATTCTTCACACACTCGCAACGCTTATAAATTCAAAACCAGAGTTTCATTTTTGTGCAAAGTTCGTCGGTGGAAGTGATACGGAAAAACTCATGAAACTACGTACATACGCTGCGTCATTGGGACTTACTGATACATGCGTAACGTTTTCCGGACCCTTATCGAGCGAAGAAGTGGCCAAGTGTATGCAGTCTTCAGACGCGCTCGTACTGTTCAGTCGCAACGAAAATTTTCCATGTGTAATTTCTGAAGCTTGGGCTTCAGGAATTCCTGTGATATCAACAGATGTGGGTGGAATTTCTGAGCACTTAGTCGAGGAGTCGGGACGAGGAATTCTCATTGAGTCGGAAGACGAATTGGGATTGAGAAAGGCGATTTTAAGTCTCGGAGACGGAGCAAAGTTTAATCCTAATGAGATAAGGAATTACGCAATAGAGCATTTCAGTGTTGAAGCGATATCTGAGGCGTTCGACCAAGTGTACCAAGAAGCTTTAAAGAGCGGGGTAGAGTGAAGTTTTTATCGGACATATCTCACTCGATAGGGTCACGCCTCGTACTTCTAGTTGCGACATTAGGAACAGTTCTTCTCAACAGTCATTTTCTTGGAGAAAGTGGACTGGGGAGTGTGGCGCTTCTACAGTTTGGGCTCTTGCTCGTAACTGGTATGGCGGGGTTTGTAGCGGCGGGAGCAGTGGTATTCGTAAGAAGATCGCATAAGCCATCACAATTGAGAAAGGTGGCGTACCTGTGGTGCCTGCTCTCGGCCATAGTGGCATCTGTGTTGGGGTCTGCATTAGGAATCATACCGAGTGAGTGGCTTATAGCATCCTCCGTACTGGGCCTGATGCAGAGTATCATCGTATTTCACAGTCAGCTGCTCATAGCTGGGGGGCGTATTCGTACTAACAATCAGCTTCAGATAGTCCAAACCTTCTCCCTCCTAACCTCCACACTACTAACCTACCTCTACTTTGGAATAAATACTCCCATAGGATTTATGTGGGCTCTCGCAGCAGCATTAGCAATAGCCTTAGTGTTTTCTATAATAGCCATGAAAGGCAATTGGGAAAGCGCTCCAACATCTGGATCGCATGACGCCAATTCAGCTACTCCACTGTTATTTCGTTACGGAAGCCAGGGATCCACGGGATCCATACTACAACTCCTTACAAATAGATCAAACCTCTCACTATTAAACCACTTTATAGGGACTGCCGGGGCAGGGATTTACTCTGTAGTATATTATGGAGTCGAAGCTGTTTGGACTATAGCTAGAGCATTAGCCCCAATGGTCAATACAGAAGTCGCTGCAGCATCTTCGTCGGTTGAACGTCGTACCATCACATCTGGATACCTAAAGCGGACCTTAATGCTTACCGTTTCCCTCACAATCTTAGTATCAGTAGTCCCAGAGTCAATTTACGCTTGGGTTTTTGGCATAAATGGAATAGCTGTCCCCCTAAGGATTTTAGCACCCGGAATGATTGCAGGAGCCATCTCGAGCATAATAGCTCACCACCTTAGTGCGATAGGACTTCACATATGGAATGCTCGCACTTCGGCAATAGGACTCACCGTGCTAATTAGCATAGGATGGTTCGCCATCCCTACGTATGGCGTTGCTGGAGCTGCTATGGCCGCTTCAGCAGCTTATTTATCTCAAGCTGCGGGCCTCATTTTCGCTCTTCTTAAAGAAGATCCAAAATAGAATTAACGCCCACCGGCCTTCTTATCTCGAACCCCTCGCCTGCCGTAAACCCGCACGGCCTTCCCATCGCTAAATCGCGTCCCTTCAAATGCTGTAGGAACTCGGGCGAAGAAATCGGCGTCTCGGGGGCAACATTCGTGTCATCGTGGTTCTCGGAATAAAATTGTGATCCGTAAGCGAGGATGGCTTTCATTTTAACGTCCTCGTAGCCGCTGATATCGACTACGACATCTGCCATCCTATCATAATCCTGGATATAATGATATACCGCATCAGGTCGATGAGTCAATAATGGAATTCCTGAATCGTCTAAATCGCCAGTTTCACATTTGACAAGTCCGGCTAAGAAAGAAGCCTGGTATACAAGTTCAGCTCCTTTTCCATGGTCAGGGTGCCTATCATCGAGCGCGTTAGCTAGAATAATTCGGGGACGATATTTTCTGATGACCTTGACAACTTCAAGTAAGGATTTCTCATCACATTGAAAGAAACCGTCTGGTAAGTCGAGGTTAATTCTGGTTTTTACTCCTAAAATTTCCGCGGCTGCTGCAGATTCCTGACTGCGTATTTGAGCTGAACCTCGTGACCCTAGCTCTCCTCGAGTGAGATCTACAATTGCAATCGATTTGCCTTCCACGACTAATTTAGCAATCGTTCCTCCAGCTGCGAGTTCTACATCGTCTGGGTGGGCTCCGAAAGCGAGAACATCAAAATTCATGGTTTCCATAAAGCGAAGGTAATCTTATACTACCTATTTGAAATAAAAACTGCAGATATAGGTCTGTGATCGCTGAGTTCTATTTCGTGAGTTTCGAATGAAACGACTTCTAAAGACGAAGAACTCATCATATAATCTATTCTCAATCCTGGGATATCACCTACGTAAGTAGAACCTAAACCTGAACCAGCTAAGGCAAAAGCGTCAAATAATTTCGGAGAACCAGACCTTAAAGTGGATAACGCAAAAGAAACAGGGGTGTCATTAAAATCACCGCAAAGTATAACCGGGTAGGGACTAGAATTGATAGAGGCGCGGAGAACAGTGGTTTGGGCTGAACGACTTGAGAATGCTGAGGAAAGTCTAGACCACAACTTCTTGCTCTGCTCGGTATCAGGGCCTGAACGCACCGCATCGTAATCGCCACCCACGAAACCCACAGACTGTAAGTGAATGTTGTAGACTCTAATCGTATCATTACTTTTAGGTAAAATTACATCTAGAATAATGCCTCTAGCGAAATTCTCATCTTTAAAAGTCCATGGCTCGAAATCAACAATTTTTAATTTTGTGGCTATAGCCGTACCCGCTCTATTACCTGCATGTTTAACAGTTGCTCCTCCTAAAGATTTAGAAACTTGTCCTTTCATCTCTACAGGCATCTCTTGAAAACACATGATATCAAGAGATGTAGAAGAGAGCCAAGTGAAAATATCATTCCTGGTTTTATCTCCCTCTAACCACTGGTATTCATCCATTCTTCGGACATTAAAAGTACCCGCAGAAAAACTGATGGAATCATCCGTCAACTCAGGCACAGTACCTATTCCACCTATTGTTAAAGCAATACTCGATTGAAGGAAGAACAGCATGATAAAAGGCACAACTAATTCTTTCCACCCACCTCGAATTAACCTCAAAACAACTCCGATAAAAAACACCAAAAGGGCATAGGGGAATGTTAATCCGAAAATAGCAAAAAAAGGAAACAGCTCTGGTGAGATTAATTCACCAACCTTCGCACCAACAAGAATTAACATGGATGGTTCTAAGATAAAATGATCTAATCTAATACCAGACACTCTCCTATTTCTTTGATTGATTAAACAAAAACTTTTTTTCTTCTTTGCTAAGATGATCGTATCCGTGACGTGAAATCTTCTCAAGTATTAAATCTAACCTATCCTCTCTCTCCTTTCTCTCAGAATTAAAGTCATCGTCACTTTTAGGGGGGCGAGTTTCTTTAGGTTTCCTTCTCATAGATTTTGTAAAGTTGAATTTTTTACTAAACGAAGGGGTCGAAGAAGTCGGTAAAGAAGACATTATCATATCAATAATCACCTCTAACCATCTAACAATATTAATCCCTTTGCGAGAGTATACAATTAAGAAATACCCAAAAGCGGCACCACCTAAATGAGCTATTCTCCCTCTTGTCTCTAAACCAGATTCGCCAAGTATTCCAAAATAATCAAAAAGCACATACAGCAGTGCGATATACTTAAGTTGGACTGATCCGAAAAGAAAAAAAGGAATTTTTTTAGTCGGATTTAAGGTCGCTGTAGCTGTAAAGATTGCCATAATAGCAGCTGATGCTCCATAAGCAAAAGAGACCTCCTCCATCCTCAGTCCAGGTAAGACATTCACAGAAATAGCATAAACGATGAAGCCCGCCAGTCCACCCATGATGTATGTGCTGAGTAACCTTCTTGAACCCACTTCAGAGACATACATTCGTCCCATCCACCACAGAAGCATCATATTGAATAAGAGATGGAATATTTCCTTATGTGCAAACATATGAGTCAGCATCGACCACGGTCTATAAAGTAAAGTTGGGAGGTGGGCTGTAGTAAATAAACCGTACCCACCCGATGCACTAACTGGAATCTGAATATCAGTTAGTTGAGTAAAAACAATCGCCGAATTTATGACAACAAAAACTACAACGTTCACCCAAATCAACTTGTACAGCATCCCACCCGTATTCCAGCTTTTCTTAATATCTTCCCACATACGGTAAATTAATAAAAATTAGTTCTATCACGCTGCCAATGCTTGATCATAAAGTATCCGATCAACATCCCACCAAGATGGGCGAAATGAGCGACGTTGTCCCCAGGATTATTTTGGAAAGCAGTCATCAGTTCTATCGCTCCATATCCCATAACAAAGTATTTGGCTTTTATAGGAATAGGTGGAAAAAGAAGCATGAGTTTTGTATTTGGAAATAGCATACCAAACCCGAGTAACAACCCAAAAACACTACCACTGGCACCTAAAACCCAGCCCATATCTACACCTGGGTCGAAAGAATCAATTTGGCTATATATGTTTAAACCTACAGTGAATTCATAGAGAAAAAAAGAGCCTATTCCACAGGCCATATAATAGATTAAAAACCTCTTCTCACCCCAAACCCTTTCTAGCGCACTACCAAACACCACAAGCGCAAACATGTTAAATAACAGATGCGTAAAACCGCCATGCATAAACATGTAAGTTACCATCTGCCATGGGTAGAAGTCTGGAGAAAGTGGATAGTGACCCATAAACCAAAACTGCATTTGCGGAAATGCTTGTTGGGCAAGGAAAACCAATACGTTAATGATGACTAAATTCTTAACTACCGGTGTCATTCTGTCTAACATAGTCTGCTTTATTTTAATGTTTTTTCGATATTCTCAAGAGAGAATAATGTGTATACGGCTCTCCCTCTTGAATCAATAGCTGGGGATTCGCAGTCGAACAATTTATTGACAAGATCTACCATCTCATGATGTGTAAGGCTGAACTTATTTTTTTCTGAAAGTTTCAAAGCTCCCGCTTGAGCCGCAGCCTGAGCAAGCTTTTCCCTTCTCCCCTCCTCATCACTCCAAGTTCCGTCCTTTAGTGCCCCTAAAACGGAATCAATCCAATCCTGCAATCTCCCCGCAAGCCCTGAAGGCACGGTCACAACTTCGACTGCCCCTGTATTTGACTTTTCTAACTCAAGACCAAACATCATCAGAATTTCTGATGCCCCTAAAAGCAAATCCGTATCAGCTGTGGAGAGAGAAATCGGTTCTGGGAAAAGTAATTTTTGACCCAGACTTGATCCCTTTCCATGCCCTGCAAGAAGATATTGCTCGAACAACACTCTTTCATGAGCTCTCCTGGCATCGATAACAATTACTCCCTGATTACTTTCTGTTACTATAAAGCGAGAGCTTAACAAAAACATATTCGGAGCTTTTTCCTCTACCAATCTTTCTGTATCAAAGTCAATTTCTCCCTCGGTACCAAACATCTGATACAAGCTGTCAAGTTCCTTTTCTGAGCTTATCTCAAATCCCCCGAATGAGGCTTCAGGATTTTTCTTTTTAGGTGTAGATCCCCCCGAAATAAACGGGTTATAGTTGGGGTTAATATTCACTTTAGGTTCATCTACAAATACTCCTGTAGGTGGAGAATCTAAGGAAATGCTTAGTTCCGATTCGAAATCTAAAGAGGGAGCTACGTTGTGTTTTCCAAGCGCGCGTTTTATGGCGGAGCGAAGTATGGGGAAAATAATTTGGTCTTCTTCAAACTTCGCTTCCACTTTCGTGGGATGAATATTCATATCAATTTTAGAAGGGTCCACAACGAGGAAAATCGTGTACAACGGAAAGCTACCAGGACTAAGAACGCCCTCATACGCATTCATAATCGCGCGATGCATTAGCGGGTGCTTGATGAACCTTCCGTTTACGAATAAAAATTGTTCACCTCTAGTACGTCTAGCAAAAGCTGGCTTTCCGACGAATCCATGAATTTTCACAACATCTGTTTCTTCCTCGACAGGGACTAGCCTCTCGTCGTGCTTAACACCGAAAATAGATACAACTCTCTTTCGTAAAGCGCCAGGCCTAAGATTGAAAAGATCGCTACCATTACTTTGAAGTCTGAAACTCAAATCAGGATGGGCCATCGCTACCCTTTGGAATTCATCTACGATATGTCTGAGCTCTACTTGATTAGATTTAAGAAAATTACGCCTAGCTGGAACGTTAAAGAAAAGGTTTTTTACTGAAAATGATGACCCTTCAGAACATGCCACCGATTCAATATCACTCATCTCATCACCGCTGACAGAAATCTTAACTCCTAAATCAGCATCTGTTTTTCTAGTTTTAAGTTCTACATGTGATATCGCTGCTATAGAAGCAAGAGCTTCCCCTCGAAAACCCTTCGTAACAAGTGACAATAAATCGTCTGCAGAAGTAATCTTTGAAGTGGCGTGGCGTGTAAAACATCGCTTTGCATCCGTCTCCCCCATACCCAGTCCATTATCAATCACTTGAATCAGAGTCCGTCCTGCATCTTTTACCACCACAACGATCTCCGTAGCTTCAGCGTCCACAGCATTCTCCAGCAATTCCTTTACTACAGAAGCAGGTCTATTCACAACCTCACCAGCTGCGATTTGGTTGGCTACATGGTCGGATAACTGAACAATTAAATCATCCATTATCTCTAATAAATTCTAACATTTTTCCGAATTCCGTTGTTTCAGCCCAAACCATCATTTTCCACGTAATCCATAACAAAACTACCCCTATTAAAATCACCCTGATATTTGCTTTTCTAGCGGCTTTTCTAACAGACCCTCCTTTTCTGAATCTTATGCTAGGAGCCATCTTTTGCTCGGGAACTTTCTCTCCGCGCTCCTTCGCTACCTCAGACTCTATCCTACGCTTGCGCTCACTCCAATGAGGAGGATCATCGGGAAGATGTCGGGACTTAAAAACGAATGATCGAGGCTTGGTTCTCACATTGCGGAACATCCCTCGAAGCTTAGGTGCTTCCATAGTGGCTAATTTACGAGTAAGCAGAAGTCTTAACTACTCTTCTTTGCCCAAATATTCAACACTGATTCCACATCCTTTCCACCGGGGAAACTATTTAATATTTTATGTAAAACTCGCTCCATAGAAGCATCCGGACAAGATGCTCCACTTGTGAGTAGAATAGTAGGGACACCCTTAAAATCAGTCGTTTCTGACAGAAATCCTTCAGTAACTACAATCTTCTGTTTGTGAATATCGAAATGATTTAGTTCACCGTTGTCTCCCCAATCGAGTTCATTTCGCACAAAATATGTGGGCTTTACTTTTTCACAAATTTCCACAATATGTGATGTGTTAGAACTATTATACCCTCCAACTACAATTACTAAATCCGCTCCACCTTCATCCAAAGCTCCAATTGTAGACCTTTGATTATCGTTCGTAGCGTAGCAAAGTGTATCTCGTGTATTTGCAAATTCTATTGAAGCCTCTTTTAAAATATCAGCTATCGTCTGAGTCTCAGAAGCTATCATTGTTGTTTGGTTGACTACACCAATATTTTGCAAGTCTCGATTAAAATCAAACCCCTCACTCGTGCGTCCCTTAAACATTTGATCGAACCCCTCTGATCCTTCCACCATCATCTTTGCTAAAGCTTGCGCCTCATTTAAATCTACCACCACTAAAGCCGCAGCATTTTTCGAAGCATGGGAGAATGTAGCCCTCGTTTCTTCATGATCGGGTTTTCCATGAATTATTACTGTAAAACTATCTCCACCTAATTGCTCAGATCTCTTCCAAACCCTCTCCACAAAAGGGCATGTTGTGTCATATTTACTTATATCTACACCGATTTTACAGAGTTTATTTTGCATTTCCAATGTGGTTCCGAAAGCAGGGATGATTACAACGTCATCAGCTGTAACTTGGCTTATAGGTGTTAATTCTCGGCCTTTTGTGTCCATCAAAAACCTCACTCCTCGACTCTCAAGATCTTCATTCACTTCTGGATTGTGAATCATTTGGCTTAAAATAAAAATCTGTTTGTCTGGATTTTCTATGATTGCTTTGTATGCAATTTCAATTGCGTTTTCTACTCCGAAACAAAATCCGAAATGTCTTGCCAGTTGAATTTTTACATTTCCGAAATCCAGTAAAGTTGGCGTAAAATCTACCTTTCTCACATCCAACTCTTTCCTCCTAGCCTTTACCTTACTTATGATGGGACTTCTAAAATGATCTGGTATATCGAAACTGCGCATTCGGCGAAATTAATTCTAAATCCCTTCCATTGCTAATTAACTAAACAAAATCCATCAAGTCTACTTAATCTTCTTGCAAATTCTTATTCTCATTGAACACTAACTTCAACTCATCCGAAATACCTCCTTCACTTCTACGCGCAACCCTTTTCAACTTTCTCAAAATACGCCCATCATCGTAATCTAAACCCTTTAATTGTTCAAGTGCCATAATTTGAATAAGCGTGCCTTGTAACAGTGGCTCTGATGTAAAAACTGGCCACTCCTCCGTGTCTATTTCTACCCTAATTTCATCACTCTCGGCAATCCATTCTAAAGTCCAAGCATCAATTGCCGGCATATACTCCTCACAGGACCCAGCTCCTCTGTCTAGTCTCCATTCTAAAGCATCTTTCACCCACTCTCGTGTCGCCAATCTGTTTTCTGGCCAATCCGGTGCGCCCCCGCAAACGAGGCACGCAAAACACCACCAAGGCGTTACAGATATAGCTGAAAACATCATCATTATAGCTCTCTTTGAGACTCTTTAAACACAACCCCGAAATCCTCTAATTTAGGAAGTACCACATCATAATAATTAGAAGTTACTGGAATTTCTACCCCCACACTACCAAAACCTCCACCAACCATCATATGTTCAGCCGCAATTGCCATAGGTAAACCTACAGTGTCAGACATCGCAGTATACATAGAACTGCGACCTTCTAAGAAAAACTCAGAAGTTCTAGCGTACCGTTTGCCGTCCTTCTCGAACTCGAATCGATGCCACATCACAATCATATCCCTATCGCCTTCCTCTAGGGCCCACTTTTTCACAAGGAGTGCCTCGATTATTTCTGCAGGTGTTCCTTCTGTAATTCCCGGACCAGCTTCCGTGTCGAAAAGCCCTAACCATTCTAATCTTTCGTTAGTTTCGTGGTCGCTTATTACAGTTGCATTGATGGCTTCTGAAACCGTCATTCCAACAGTTTTTGAAGGTAAAAATGATCTCGTCCATTCGCTCCATGATATATCTTTCGCCCAAACCAATTTCGCGTCATCCCTCACCATACCTAGCTGAACTAAAATATCCCACGACCTACAAAACCCATCCACTCTCAAAGTCCCTCTGATCAAGGTCTCCATATCAGGCAGATTGTAAATCTCTTCGTATGCAAGGGAGTCACGATTAGGGTAACCTTTATAAAGCCGCCCCTCAACCTCAATCGCCCTAAGTCTGCGAAACACTCTATGCGGAGGTTCGAGTTTCACTCTCCCCGCATTCTTAAAGGTTGCTGAACCACCCTGACCAGCAAGCACGATGTTCCTCGGGTTCCACGAAATCTTGTAATGCCAAGGATTGTTGTCCGACTCCTCAGCGACAAGGCCACCACAATACGATTCAAATCCCTTCATCACACCCCCATCAGACTTAATCTCATCTATAACCTTCATGGCGCTCATGTGATCAATCCCCGGATCAAGACCTATCTCATTAAGAACTAGAACACCAGCATCCTTAGCGGCCTCATCAAGGGACATCATCTCATCGTTTAAATAACTGGGAGTAATCACAGGCACTCCAGCAGCAATAGCTACTTTAGCAACACTGGCATGCAAAAATGCTGGGACCATACTCATCACAAGATCGGCCTCTCCTATCCTCTTATCTCTCTCAATATTATCTAGAACAGACAATTGAAACGCTTCTCCTCTCTCATGACCACTCACTTTTTGTTGAGCTACAGAAAGATCAATATCTCCAACAATTACTTTCCAGCCACACTCCTCAGACCTATCTAAAAGCCTCTTGATTAAAGTACTACAAGACCTTCCTGCTCCTAAAACTAAAATAGACTTCATCTAAACTTGAATTATCAATATTTAACTCTGAAAGATATGGCACGCAAATTGTTTTTACCCAAAATCAATACAAAACCTACAAAAGCATATCTTGCAAGTATTATTTCTCCCATATGAAAAATATTATTTCTCCTTTTATAATAGTACTTACTGCTATTACCCTTTGCGCTTCACTAAACAGCTGTAAAGGAGCTAAGTCATACGTCAAACGTGGAGCTAAGATGGAAGCCGCCGGAATGATTGACCAAGCCGCAGACTTTTACTCCACTGCTCTCAAGAAAAAACCAGCAAACTTAGATGCTCTATCTGGTCTCAATCGTACAGGCCAAATCATACTTTCTCGACACCTCGCATTGTTCGATGAAGCTACCCTACGCAGCGATAAGGAGTCCGCAATTCGTAACTTCAAGAATGCTGAATCGTTCTATGACAAGGTTAACGCTTTTGGTGTAACTCTCAACTTTCCAGACTCGAAAAGAGCTCAATACGAATCTGTGAAAAACGACCATGTTCAAGAATTATACACTATTGCGACCTCACACCTTGAAAAGTTAGAATACAACCAGGCGCTCAAACTGTTAGAGGAAATTACATCTCTTGTACCTGGCTTTAAAGATGCCGCCTCACTTGCTGATTTCGCCTTCTGCACACCAACTTACGATTTAGCAATGACTGCAATGGACGACAAGCTATTTCGTTCTGCATATGAAACTTTCTCAGATGTAGTTAACCGCGATGAAACATTTAAAGATGCTTCTGAAAGACGTGATGAAGTTTTAGAACTAGGACGCTTCACGATTGCTCTTATGTCTTTCAAGAACGGTTCTAACAGACGTAATATCAGTACTAAGCTTAGCTCTTATGTAGAACAAAACCTGATGGAATCTAACGACCCTTTCCTGGTCGTTGTAGATCGAGAATCGATTGACTTAATACTCCAAGAGCAACAACTAGAGCTCAGCGGACTGACATCTGGAGCAGAACTAGAAATAGGTTCACTACTTGGCGTTAAGGCAATTTTAAAGGGAACTGTAACTGGATGTACAGTCTCAACAACGCCTCTTCGACACGACAACAAACGCGGATACGAAAAATATAGAGTAGAAACTATCGATTCCGAGGGGAAAAAGCGAAACGAAACTAAATACCGCTCCGTTGGATACTCTGAATTTTATCAATCATCTGAAGTTGCCATGTCATTCACACTCAAGCTCGTTTCTATGGAAACAGGAGCTATCTTATCTAGTAAAACAATTGAATCTTACTCTTCTGACGATGTTCGATACTTAAAATACGGAGGTAATGCTAGAATGCTTTACCCCGCAAAATCTAATGGATCAGTTAACGCGTCAAGTAGTGGACACAATATGCTTCTAGGTCTAATTGGGCAAAGAGAAAATTTAAAAAACGACAATATAATGGTTGATGATGTCACCAAGAATTTAGCCGTGAAAATCCAGCGCGAAATAGAAAGCATCATTAAAGAACAGGTAAGGTAAAGTAAAGGAATTTGAAGCAACGTCTACACTCCATCAGCATACTAATCTTTGCCTCTTTTATTATCTTAGGGTTAGAAGGTTGTGCGAGCTTGAGTAAGGTGGATTTGGAAAAACCGGTTTGGGTTACAGAAAGACCTATAAACTCAAGTTACTATATAGGAATCGCAGGTGTTTCTAAAGAAGAATTTCCATATAACGCAGCAGAAATTGCAAGAGAAAACGCTCTCAACTCGCTTGCAAGAGAAATTAGAGTTAAAGTCTCATCGTCATCATTATTATCAACCCTGCAAGTAAACAGTTGGGTAGAGGAGAGCTTTGTTTCAAACATAGAATCCACAGTTGTTGAAGATCTAGAAGGATTTGATTTGATAGACTCGTATGAAAGTCCTACCGAAGTCTTTGTCTACTATAGACTATCTAAATCTGAGTACGCAAGAATTTTAGCTGAACGCAAACGAGTTGCTTTGGGATCAGCATACGGACATTACTTAGATGCTGAAAGGAAAATCTCTGAAGGAGCAATTCCTGGAGCAATCGAGAGGTATTTGATGGGGCTTGACGTCATGAGTAAATACCTCGGAGAATTAAATCCTTATACGGGTGATGATGGGACCCATTTCGATCTAGATAGGGCATTGCTAAATGGAATGTCAGATGCAATAAGCGGGCTTGAATTGTCTCACGACAAAGAAGAAATTAAGCTTTTACTTAATAACAGATATACTGACAAAGTATCTATCTCATCATTTTTCGACAACAATAGCGTTTTTGGAATCCCATTAATATATTCATACAACAGAGGAGCCATACCGGTTAGAGGTACCACAAAAACTTCTGGGAATGGAATTGTCGAAATCCCCCTTAATGGATTCACTCCAGGGATATCGCAAAGCGAACTTATCGTTGAAGTTGACATTTTATCATTTTCAAAAGTGCTTCACGTTCTTAGTCCGCTCAGTCCCCTACTTAATGGTATAACAGCTACACCATTAAGGATTCCAATTGTCCTTGAGCGGCCTAAAGTTTATGTAGTGGGTACTGAAAAGATGTTCCAACAAATGAGTTCTCAAGGATCATTAATTCCAGCACTAAGAGCAGCATTAATAGAAGAGGGAGTAGAGGTTATAGACCACGCTACTTCACAAGCACTAACGCTAACTGTAAATTCCGACACACAGTCAGGGGGTGAAGGATCTGGCTTTTTTACTGCATATCTGAATGCTACAATAGAGCTTACCGACGAAAATGGAAAGCTAATCATGCAAAAGAACCTAGAGCGAATTAAAGGGGTTCAATTAGATCGCATAAAAGCAGGGCAAGAAGCTTACAGAAAGGCTTGTATTGAAATAAAAGGTAGATTTACAAGTAAATTTGTTGGTGCGCTATATGAATAGATTGTAGTTTGGCACAGTCTATGCAAAATAAAAATAAATAGAAAAATTATGAATACTATCAAAACCTTATGTGTCGCCGGTTCTGCGATCATCTTTAGCCTTGCAGGTTGCAAAGGAAACCAAGTTATTACACCCACTCAAAATGGTGAGGTTGAAATTATAGAGTATTGTACAGGGTCAGATTACAATTCTGACAGCAAGCATTTTAGAGCGACTGCAACAGGTGAAAGCATAAGCCGTGAAACAGCGAAGAAAATGTCTAGGTCAAATGCAGAAAATCGTCTAGCAAGGTCTATCTCTGCAACACTTTCTATTGTTACTGATAACTATGTAAACTCTACAAATTTCAACAACAAAGAAGAGGTGACGGAGACTTTCAATGACATGGCTCGATCAGTTGTAGAGCAGGAACTCAGAGGAGCTATTATCATCTGCGAAAAACTAACTCAAAAAGCTGACGGCGCTTTCGTTAGTTACATCGCTATAGAGTTAAGTGGAGAAGGGATCGCACAAGCATATAACGAACGTCTTTCTCAGGACGAGCGCATCATGGCTGAATACAACTACGGAAACTTTAAGGAAACTTTCGAAGCGGAGATGAATAAGCGTCAATAATCTAATGATGTCCTTCAAATACTAAGTAAGTTTTAAAACGAAAAGCTCCAACGAATGCGTTGGGGCTTTTTTATGACATCAACTTAAAACTGATTAAATACTATTCACCCAATTCTTCAACATCAATCTCCCGTCATTGGTGAGTATCGATTCGGGATGGAATTGTAAACCTACAATCGGCATAGTTTTGTGTGATATAGCGAGGATAATTTTTGAGTCACTCCTCGCAAGCACAGACAAATCAGAAGGAAGACGCGATTCTACAGCACACCAACTGTGGTAATGTCCTACTTCACAACCAGAATTAATATTTTCGAAAATATCACAGTTTTCCACTATTTCCAACACTCCCACTCGACCATGAAGAACTTCATTCATATTCTCTAACTCTCCTCCAAAATATTCTACAATTGCCTGCAGCCCTAGACACACACCAAGGATTGGTTTTTTTAATTTAACAGCAGATGCTAACACATCCATTAAACCCGGAGCATCAGAAGGCATACCTGGACCAGGAGATAACACGATCGCATCGAAAGGGGTAAGCAGCTTTTCAACATCAATCGCAAGCGCTTCAGGCCTTACAACCTCAACACTCACTCCTGCTCTCTCAAGGTCATGAGAAAGAATCCATGAGAAAGAATCGTGATTATCGAAGAGTAAAACGTTCATTTTGTAGAAATTGCTGCAAATTAGCGGTAAAGATATCTTTAAATTCATTTCAATGTCACAACATCTTCACACAGACGACGCAGCAAAGCCTGTAGCATCTTATTCTCAAGCCGTAAAAGCTGGAGAACTCATCTTTGTAAGTGGGTGCATCCCTATAAATCCTGCAACGGGTAACTTAGTTGAATCTAATATTGAAGAAGCCACTAAACAATGTCTTGAAAATGTAAAGCAAATTCTAAAAGGAGTAGGACTCCATTTGGGAGATATCGTAAAAGCGTCAATCTTTATGATAAATACCGAGGATTATTCTGGAATGGACTTAACCTATTCACAAATTGTACCTCAACCATATCCAGCGAGAGAAGCTGTATTTGTTACTGCTCTTCCTAAAGATGCTCGAGTAGAAATTTCAGTGATTGCAAAAACTCGATCGTGAAACTTTATTCTATAAATTAGAATAAAAACTCACCAGTACCTCCTCTGGCTTCGAATTTAATATCTTTTAAAAGAGGGGATTTTATATTGAGCCTAATCGCAAAACTTTTCCTTATTCCTATAGGAATCCAATTAAATGTGAGTTCCCAACAATGTAAATCCCAATGGACATTGATAGCAGTTGGAGTAAATTCTTTGTATTTCAAATCGTAACCTGTAGTGACATCAAATGTCCACTTTGAAAACAATTTCACATCTCCTCTCATAGCTATCCCATGAGTTATCGCTGATGTGTCAGCTTGCTGCTCCGTATCAAAAAGTTTCGACAGATTCATGGTGTAATCAAATCGTGCATTCCAAGGGTAACCACCTTCAGTTCCTCCATTCAAGGAAGTCCCCACAGCCGCAGTTGCTCTTTTGAGTCTAAGCACATCTGCACCGGAACCACTCGAAGCTAAAAATGTTGAAACTGTTGCTCCAGTTGTGTCTTGAGCATAAGCTGAGTGTGTCGAGGTAAAGTTTACATTTACTTTATTAAACAGGCTTGTAAAACCTCTTGAAGTGATGTCTGACAGCTGTAGCGAATCAGCTAAGAAATTATAGCTCATAGATGATGAGAAGCTGTCAATTATTTTCACCTTCTTTACTTTTTCTAATGATGGATCCCAAATTTTAGCTTCTAAGTTTTGGCCTAAAGAAAAGTAAACAGCACCCGATTCACGAATGTCTGTAGGGGTAAACCGATTGAGCTCCCAAGGATTCCACGAAAGCGACTCATCACTTAACACCGCGATTTGAGAACGAGTGCGCTCAGGGGTGTAACTCATAGAAATGCTTGGAGACAATACATGTCTCAGGGCTTTTAAACGGCGCTTTTCCGCAAAAGTGAACATTCCATAAAATCTTGTATTTGCACTTATCGAAGCGCTCCAATTCCTGTCCGTCATTATTCCGGAAATCGTATCTATCTGCTCAATTAAATTACCTTCGATATCATATAAAAGCGATTTAGAAAGCTCCGAAAACCCCATAAACTCATCATACTGAAATGATGGAGCAAAAGTGATAAAACCAAGTGAGCCACTAGACGAAGCAGAAATACTGTGCTTAAGGCCGCTCTTAATTTCCATAGATGAAAAATCTAAAGATGCAAGAGAGGAGTCGGGGATTTGGGCTACATTTTCAAAGCGAGAGCTATAACTCATAGTAATTCCATCTAAAACCTTACTACTGCCTTTATCTATATTTAATAAATCACTCACAGACCTTCGACTCATGTTAAGAGTTGCAGAAGGTAAAGTCATGGACACATTACCAGTAAGAGAGTTTTGTGAATGTCTGGCGCTTGTTGTAAGTGAAAATGGAGATTTAGGAGAAGTATAACTCCATTGCAAACTGGACTGGAAGGTGTTAGAAAGGAATTCTTCCATACTGGAATTTAAGTTTTCTTGGAAAATATCCGAAGAACCGAAATTCAAAGATGCTGAAAATCTTTGGTTGGGTCTTGACCTTGTGTCTTGTGTATGATTCCACCTCACGAAGAAGTTGTTTTCTTTTGCAAATCCAGGTAGACCTTCAAACCCAGACATCCTTTTGTTATAGCTAAGCGTGAAATTTCCGCTTGATTTATACCTGTAATTGTATTGTGAGATATTCTTCATAGCCCATGTACCACCCGAGTATATATCGAAAAGGAGTCTTGTATCCCAATGCTCTCCTAAGGGTAAATAGTATCCTAAATCCTTGAGGAAAAAACCCAACGTCCCACCATCACCATAACTGGGAAGAAGGATTCCATGAGATCTCTTTTCTTGATTTAAAGGAAACCATGCGAAGGGTAGCGCTAGAGGTGTGGGTATTTTTCTGAATTTCATATAAAGCGGGCCGGAGATCACTTGTTCGTCTGGGTAAAGAATCGCACGAGATAAATGGAAATGAAAATGTGGATTATCTGCGTTGCATGTTGTGAACTTTCCATCTTGTACATGGATTGCATCTCCAGGCAAGCGTTTAGAATTTTCTGCATGAAAAACAAGTTCTCCTTCAGTTGTTACTGCATTGTGACTAAATCCTTTTTCTGTATTGAAGTTGTAGCACAATTGATCTTGTGTAAAAACTGATGAACCTTGTTTAAAAACTGGTCGACCTATCCAATTTCCAAGTGAATCTTTCGTTCCAAATGCACAAGCTTCTCTTTTGTCTGTCTTGTAAACCACCCTATCAGCCGTCAATTCAACATCTCCACTCTTGATAATCACCTCACCAAACAACAACACCAGGTTGCTATCAACGATCATAACTATGCTATCTGAAGCAGAATATGACATGGATTCATCCTGTCCCAACAAGGTCTCGTTTTTCAACACAAGAATCAGGAAAAGGAAGAATATTCCTAACCTAAATCCATGTGTATTTCCTTTAATTTCGGGGTAAGGCATGAAGCATCTAAAACAACACTCAAAGCTACTTAAACCCGCGGCTCTTGCGTTAGCAATTATCACAGTTTTTGCAATCGCAGCTTTCACCCCTGTTAAACCAACTATGGTAGTGGTTATTGATGCAGGACATGGAGGAAAAGATCCTGGTAATTTAGGCACTGGAAGATATTCTTCAACTGAAAAAGACATTACGTTAGCTGTATCAAATAAACTTGCGTCTTATATCGGTGAAAAGATGCCCGATGTAAAAGTGATCCTCACAAGAAAAGACGATTCATTCCCTAAACTCACTACTCGAGTAAAAATTGCGAACAACGCAGAAGCTGATGTTTTTATCTCCATTCATTGCGACGCTTTTTCATCTGAGAATGCTCTTGGAAGTGGAACTTACGTAATGGGCATGCATAAAACTGAAGCAAGTCTTAAAAGTGCGATGCGAGAAAATGCGAGTATTTACAAAGAGGATGATTATGAGAAAGATTACGCTGGGTTTGACCCGAATGATCCGGACACATATATTGCTCTTTCTTTACGCCAAAATATTTTTTTAGACAATTCCCTACAACTTGGAACACTCATTCAAAATCAATTTCGTGAGAGAGCAGGAAGAAAAGATAGGGGGGTAAGACAAGCAGGATACTACGTGATTTCATTTACCTCTATGCCAAGCGTTCTTGTTGAACTCGGATTTTTAACTAACCCCGATGAGGAGGATTTCTTAATCGGCAAAGACGGACAAGAATATATGGCCTCTGCTCTCTATCGAGCCTTCAGAGATTACCGAGTAGCTCAAGGATTAGGAACAGGGCTTATTGAGGAGAGTATTAAACCAAATAATGAAGACGAAGTGACTGACGGAGTGTGGTTTAAAGTACAGATAGTATCTTCCCTCACTCAACTTGATAAATCCTCTCCAGTTTTTAGAGGTCTTCACGACGTGGACATGTATCTTAGTGGTGATTTATATAAATACACCGTAGGAAAGTTTAGACAAACTGAAGAAGCTCACACTAGAAAAAGAGAACTGCGAGAGCAAGGGTTTGATGGAGCTTTTGTGGCAGCTTTCAAAAATGGATCTCGAATCCCGATGTCTAGTATAAGTACTGAAAATTAACACCTTGAGTAAAGACGTAAAACAAAATATAGTTTCACAAGAATTTAAAATTGGAACCTTAATGATATTAGGTGTAGTCCTACTGATAACAGGACTGAACTATCTCAAAGGTTTTAATCCACTGAGTAAACAAATTCATTTATTTGCGGTTTACGAAAGAATTGAAGGTCTTGCAGTCTCGAACCCAGTTCTAGTGAATGGTTTCAAAGTTGGACAGGTTACGAATGTTAATTTTCTAGAGGATGGAGATGGTGCTCTGCTTGTAGAGTTTACGATTGAAGAATCTAAGCTTAAAGTACCAATTGACTCTGATGCAAAAATTTATTCTTCCGACCTCTTTGGCACAAAGGCTATAAAGATTGAGCCTGGCGTTACAGATATATATATTCAAAATGGAGATACTCTACTTTCCTCAGTTGAGATGGATATCACAGCTGCAGTAAGAAAGGAATTAGAACCACTTAGGCGTAAAACTGAAGAACTGATTAAAGGTGTTGACGATATTCTTTTGAATATGAAAGCAGTCTTTGAAGACGATGCAACACAGGGCCTCCCATCTGCATTTGAAAGCATGCAACGAACGCTCAGAACCCTTGAAAATACAGCGAATAATCTTGACGGTCTTGTGGAGGAGAATAGAATCATCTTTACAAGAGTCATGTCTAATGTTGATGTTTTATCTCTTAACTTAAGAAACAACAACAAGAAGATTACAAACATCATTTCTAATTTTTCTGACCTAAGTGACTCTTTAGTTAAAGTAGATATCGCTACAACGATGGCTAGAGCTGACAGAGCTATGGAAGAAATCACCGTGATGACAAAACGAATTAACAATGGTGAAGGAACCTTAGGTAAACTAATGGTTGACGACTCACTTTACAATGGTTTAGTCGAATCTAATATTGAAATACAAGAGCTTTTAGACGATTTACAACTGAACCCTTGGAAGTATGTTAGGGTGAGCCTTTTTGGAAGAAAACAAGATGCGAAGATGTCTAAAGGAGATCTCAAACGAATGGAGAAAATGATTCGGGAGGAAATAGGGAAACAACAATAAAAGGCTGAAAACACGATGATTTCACAGTTGATTTTTGTCTTGATGTTAAGTCTGGGAATTTCTCTTTTCGTTCGCCGTATTGCTTTTATCCGCCGCAACATTAATATGGGGCGAAAGATTGATTTATCTGATCGCAAAGCTGAGCGCTGGAAGACTATGGCGCTTGTAGCTATAGGCCAAAGCAAAATGGTAGCTCGTCCAGTAGCAGGTATCCTCCACATATTTGTATATGCTGGATTCGTTATCATAAATCTAGAGATGCTAGAGATTGTGATGGATGGAATACTCGGTACACATCGTCTATTTTCTTTTGTTGGTCCTATTTACGATTCATTAATTGGGGCCTTTGAGTTTCTTGCCTTAGGAGTTCTTGTTGCTTGTGCTGTGTTTTTAATTAGAAGAAACGTGATAGGATTGGCTCGATTTAAATCAAAGGAAATGGGTGGTTGGCCCTCTCTAGATGCGAATATCATCTTGGTAGCTGAGATTTTACTCATGTTCGCTTTTCTGAGTATGAATGCTACAGACGCGATTGCAATTGAAAGAGGGCTTGAGCACTATGTTGATGCAGGTAGCTTCCCTGTAAGCCAATTCCTCACCCCTCTTTACGTAGGTCTTAGCGATGTGCGATTGGTATTTGCTGAACGCGGATTTTGGTGGTTCCACATTGCAGGAGTTCTATCATTTCTGGTTTACGTACCCTACTCAAAACACTTCCATATATTACTCGCTTTTCCTAACACCTATTATTCTAATCTTGACGAAAGTTCTAAGATGGACAATATGGCATCTGTGAAAAAGGAAGTGGATCTTATGATGGACCCCACTGCCGATCCTTACGCTACTCCTGCCCCACTCCCTGAAGGGGAAGTTGAGGATACTCCGTGTTTTGGAGTGAAAGACGGATCAGATCTAACCTGGAAACAGATTATGGAGGCCTACTCATGCACTGAGTGTGGTAGGTGTACTTCTGTTTGTCCTGCTAGCAATACAGGAAAAGAATTGTCGCCTAGGAAGATAATGATGGATTGTAGAGACAGAATGGATGAGATGGGAGAAAATAGAGATACTAATTCTGGTGAGTTTAAAGAAGATGGAAAGAAATTATTGGGGGACTATATTTCTGAAGAAGAACTTTGGGCTTGCACCTCGTGCCAAGCGTGTGTAGATGCCTGCCCTATCAATATCAGTCCCATGGGAATCATCTTAGACATGCGCAGAAGCCTCATTATGGAGGATAGCAAATCTCCTGAACCCATAACTACTATGTTTAACAATATTGAAAATAACGGCGCTCCGTGGGCCTTCCCCGCTGCAAGCAGAGGAGATTGGATTAAAGAAGCATAAACAATGAATACTTTTAAAGTACATACAATGGCGGAAATGACTGCCGAAGGAAAAGCTCCTGATGTTCTTTTCTGGGTTGGCTGTGCTGGAAGTTTTGACGATAGAGCAAAAAGCATAACCAAAGCAATTGCAAGGATATTACATCACACTGAAGTAAGTTTTGCTGTACTCGGTGCAGAGGAAAGCTGTACAGGTGATCCTGCAAAGCGAGCTGGAAACGAATTTCTATTCCAAATGCAAGCTGCAGCAAATATTTCCGTTTTAAACGGTTACGGAATCAAAAAAATCGTTACAGGCTGCCCGCACTGCTTTAACATCATGAAAAATGAGTACCCTGAGCTCGGAGGGAAATATGAAGTAATGCACCACAGCCAGTTTATTGCAACATTAATTGCTGACGGAAAACTCACACTTGCTGACGACCACCCCTTTAAAGGAAAGCGAATTACCTTCCACGACCCATGCTATTTAGGCAGAGGAAATGGTGAGTACGAAGCTCCCCGTTCTGTCATCGAAGCACTCGATGCTGAACTTGTTGAGATGCGACGATGTAAGTCAAAAGGCCTATGCTGTGGAGCAGGTGGGGCACAGATGTTCAAGGAAGCAGAAAAAGGAAACAAGGAAATCAACGACGAACGTACTGAAGATGTTCTAGAAACAAAAGCAAGCGTTGTTGCTACAGGCTGTCCATTCTGCAACACCATGATGACAGATGGAGTGAAGTCCGCAGAAAAATCAAATACAGTCGATGTACAAGATATCGCAGAGATGATCGCTAAGGCAGCAAATATTTTACCAGAATAAATATGTTATTACAAGGAAAAATCGCAATAATTACAGGAGCTTCAAGAGGCATCGGTAAATCTATAGCAAAGTCATTCATCGCTCAAGGCGCTACAGTAGCTTTTACATATCGAAGCTCAGAGGAGAAAGCTATAGAACTTGAAAAAGAACTTACAGCAGATGGTGGAATGGCGAAGGGATTCAAATCTGACGCTTCTAAGATGGCGGATGCAGAATCTCTAGTAAAAGAAGTTTTAGAAGCATACGGCACAATAGACATTGTCGTAAATAACGCTGGAATTACTGACGATACTTTACTTATGAGAATGTCCGAAGACCAATGGGATCGAGTTATTAACGTAAACCTCAAGAGCTGCTTCAACCTCACTAAAGCCGTTCTCAAAACGATGTTAAAAGCTAGATTTGGCTCAATAATCAACATAAGTTCAGTGGTAGGAGTTCAAGGCAATGCAGGCCAAGCTAACTACGCCGCATCCAAAGCCGGCATGCTTGGTTTTACTAAATCTATCGCTCTTGAGCTAGGCTCACGCAACATTCGTTGTAACGCAATAGCACCCGGATTTATCGAAACAGAAATGACGGAGAAGTTAGACCCGGACACTGTTCAAGGCTGGCGTAACACCATCCCTTTGAAACGAGGAGGAACACCTGAGGATGTAGCCAATGCATGCATTTTCTTAGCCAGTGACATGTCTTCGTATGTCACAGGCCAAACATTAAACGTTTGTGGCGGAATGATCACTGCATAAGAATTTTTGATGCACGATTTATTGACGGATATTCAGGTAAACGCTCCACTGTGGAAATGGATTCTAGGCGGTTGTGTTGCTTTAGGTCTAGCTCTACTCAGATACGCCATCGGAACTGACAGACCATCACAATCATGGCTGCGTTGGGGATTAGGGGGATTAAGGTTTATTGTTTTAGGAACGCTTTGCTTTCTGCTATTAGAGCCATTGATGAAGTCTCTAACTCAGGAAGTAGAACCATCAAAGATCATTTTAGTTCACGATGGTACTTCATCTCAATGGTTGGGGAAAGATAGCACGGCTAAGAAACTTGAATTACAGACGTGGATTAAAGAGCTTCCAAAGTTTTTTAACGATCGAGGTATAGACACCCAGAGTTTTATTTTCGGAACTCAGCTTCAGAGTATATCATCTATTTCTAGCAAAGAGGATTCACTTAAGTTTAATTTTCCAAGAACTGATATAGCTGGTGCGATCGAAGGCGTTCGAGATCTTTTTTCTCATAAAAATATAGCTGCCGTAATTATTACAACTGACGGGCTATCAAATAGAGGACACAATCCTGAGTTTAGCTACCAATTCATGAATGCACCGCATTTTTTTGTGGGTAGTGGAGATACAACAAATATTAAAGATTTAAAGATTGTCGATTTAATCTGCAACAATGTTGCCTACTTGGGCAATGACTTTCCTGTGGAGGTTAGGCTTCATGCTCGGGGCTTCAAAGGAGAGAACATTAACACTACCATATCTATTAATGGCATAAAGAAAGAAGAAGTGGTTTGGTTTAGTGAATCCGAAGTAGATTCTAAAAGCCACAAATTCACAATAAGAGCAGATAAGGTGGGAGCTCAAAAGATTCGCGTTGTCTCGAGGGCCGATATATCTAATGAGGAATTGATGTCCAACAATTCCCGCACAGCCATTATTGATATTCTCGAGAGCAAAAGGCGGGTCTTGATTGTTGCTAATGCTCCACATCCAGATGTTGCAGCTTTAAAAAACGCTATACAAAGCAACAAGCATCAAGAAGTAGAAGTTGTTTGGGCTACCGAGTTAAATCAAAATGAAGAGATGCCCGAATACGACATCATGATTCTTCACAACCTACCTAACCCACAAGTCCCTCTACCTGTAGCAGTTGGAGAAGCAATTGCACAAGATGTTCCTATGTTATTTATTGGTGGTGCTAATGTGAATTGGAAACAACTTCCAACAGAAAGAACTGGAATAATCTATGAGACTTCTGACCTTTACGAAAGTGTGGGCAGCAGTGTGAATGATGAGTTTTCTTTATTTTCTTTTGAAAAGACTCTTGACACTAAGCTTTCGTATATGCCTCCATTAAACTCTGTTTTAGGGAAAGTTGAAGCGAAAAAATCCTTAGATGTATTGCTGTATAAGAAGTTGGGGTCGCTTGAAACTGTTTGGCCTTTGTGGGCGTTCAATAAAGATGCAGCTGGGAGGAGAAGCGGCGTGATCTTAGGTGATGGGATATGGAGATGGAGGATGGAAAATTTTATGAAAGATGGTGATTTCGAAGCATTCGATAATTTGATCAACAACTCGATAAAATATCTGTCGAGCAGAGATGATGTTCGGCGATTTAGGATAGAGTCTCCTGACAAATTGTACGAAGATGAAAAGGTTAAATTTACCGCTCAAGTTTATGATGCTTCGCTTAACCCAACCACAGACGTAGATGTAGAGCTGTCAATCTCAGACGAGGATGGACAGGAATTTGATTTGTTCTTTACTACTGAAAACAACTACTACTCGCTTAATTGTGGCAGACTTACACCAGGGACTTATACTTGGGAATCACATTGTATATTAGATTCAGAGGTGAGAGAGCTAAAAGGTGAATTTAACGTAGTTGAACTTAAAGCTGAACAAACATCATTGGCGGCTGACCACGGCCTTTTAAAAAGACTTAGTAAGAAATCTGGAGGATTGTTCCTTGGAACAATTGCTGAAGCCGAATTGATTGGTGTATTAGATAATATTGAACTTAGAGATATTGTACATGAATATACCGAAAGGCAAGAACTTATTCGTTATGATATTCTAGTTTGGCTTATACTTGGAGCAATAACTTTAGAATGGGTCATTAGGAGAAGGCAAGGGGGGTATTAATTCTTATGGAAAAACATTTAAATTTTTAAAATCATTAATATATAGATTATGAATATACCAACAGACGAAGAAAAGAAACGCATACGACTCATCGTAATTGCGACATTAGTAATTCTCCCAGTCATTTTACTTTGGAGCTCACTCACCGTAACCATTAAATCGGGTCACGGTGGGTTAATTTTTCATACTTTCGGAAACGGAGTAAACCCTGAAACTCCAGCTATGACAAGTGGATTTCATATAAAGGCTCCATGGGATAAAATATACGAATACGAAATAAGACAGCAAGAGCTTTTCGAAAATCTTGAAGTTTTATCATCGAATCTATTAAAGATTAAACTGGATATGACTGTCTTTTACCAGCCCGTTTATGACAAGCTAGGATATCTCGAGACTGAGCGTGGATCTCGGTATAAAGAAAAGGTGATCCAACCTGCAATGAGGGCTGTAGCAAGAGAAGTTATAGCTAAATACCTACCTGAAGAATTTAACACAACCAAGCGTGAAGAAATTCAGTTAGAGATTGAAACTAGATTGACTGAAAAGCTATCTAACAACTACATTCAACTAAACGATGTTTTGATTAGAAACATTGAACTTCCTCTAACTCTTGAGCAAGCTATTGAACGAAAACTTCAACAAGAGCAGGAGTCTTTAGAGTACGAATTCCGTATAGAAAAAGCGAGTAAAGAAGCAGACCGTCAGCGAATTGAAGCGGAAGGAATTCGCGATTTCCAAAACATCGTATCTCAGAGTATTTCTGACGATTTACTTCAATGGAAGGGCATCGAAGCAACAACTGTACTCGCAAACAGCAACAACGCAAAAGTTGTTGTTATCGGATCGGGTGAAAGTGGACTACCTTTAATTCTAGGAGGAAACTAGAAACTCAAAAATACATTTATAAAAAAGGCCCGCTGAAGTAGCGGGCCTTTTTTTAATATCTTAAGTAATACTCTGTCGTGTAAAATAAATCTTATGATTTTTCAACTAAAATACCTTCGCTTTTAGCACGGTTCATTGCCGCAAGTAAACCTATCTTGTTGATTGTACGCATCGCTGCAACAGAAACTCGTAGAGTTACCCATCTATCTTCTTCTGATATATAAAAACGCTTGCGTTGTAGATTCGGGTAAAAACGACGCTTGGTCTTGGCATTAGAGTGACTAACGTTGTTTCCAAACATCACTTTCTTTCCTGTTATCTGACAAATACGGCTCATGAAACTAAATTTAGGAGTGCAAAGAAACGACTTTTTTCTCTATCTACCAACACTTGCAGTAAAACTCTTCAAGGATTCCTTTAAATATTGAACCCCCTTTTCAACAGCTGCGTCAACCACCTCACTCCTATCACCTTCTATATGTAGAATCCAAGATTTGCAACCATTTGGTCCAGCAACTGAAAAACAAACTGTTCCTACTGGAGTTGACGCAGTCCCTCCTGAAGGGCCGGCTATTCCAGTCGTTGCAATCGCAAAATCAACATTAAGAACATCTCTACACCCCAGAGCCATAGACTCAGCAACTTCAAGACTTACCACGCCATATTGTTCAATGGTTGAAGCGTCAACATTCAAAAGTGAACACTTCACATCGGTAGCATAGGCAACAATACCACCCCGAAAATAACGACTGGAGCCCGAAACGGAGCTAATCGCTTTCGCGATCGCTCCGCCCGTTAAACTTTCGGCTGTCCCGAGAGTAAAGTCACAGTCAGAAAAATCAGTCAACTGCAAGTCTAATTACAGTGTGAACTCCTAATTGAGAAATCTCAACGAGATAAACGCCAGATGTAAGATCAGAAATATTTACCTGCTCTACCATAGAAGTTGTAGTCCAAGAGTATAAAATTCTACCATTTAAATCAATAATTTTAACATCATGAGCACCAGCTCTATCGATTACTAACTCTACACTAGCAGTTGCTGGATTAGGATAAAGAGCAACATCGCCCTCAGAGAATGGTTCAGCAATTCCAACATAATCCTCAAACTCGATATCTGCACAGTCTCCTAGATCTGCAACTGATACACGGAGGTGAACTATATCGTTCAAATCAACTGGATCCAAGTCACCACGAACATGAAGTCCTGGCTCGAAATCTCTTTGGTATATGATTTCAAGATTGTCAACTACATCAGGGGCTAAAGACCCGAAAACAGACTCATATCCGTCGAAATCTAAATCTGGAGTTAAATCACATGCATCTTCAGTATTCCAAGTCGCACCATTGTCCATAGAGTTAACCACGTAAAGGTGGCGGTAGTTTTGAGAACCCGTAGTGTAATCCTCACGAATCGCAGAGTAAGTAACAAAAAGATTTCCATCTGCATCTGATCCCATGCTTGGTATTCCAGCGAGGTTTACATAGTAAGCTGCAATCTCATCCTCTAAATCAAGAGTACCGCTTTCATCAATATCGTAAGCATAAGCGATAGTTAAAGAACTATCAACTCCGAAGCTCTGGTTCCAGTACTCTAGACCGTTAGTTCCTGGGAAGTAGGAAGTGGTTTCATCCGTAGTATCTGCATCCATATAGTACATTCCTCCAAAAACAACGTGAACCATCCCGTTCCCATCAATGTGAACATCACCAGCACCATCAGAGTTTAAATACTCTTGAAAAACTCCGTCATCATCGAAATCTTCACCTCCATCAATAGGTAAACCATCATCAACAACGTAGTTATCTACTGGAAAATCTATCACAGCGGTGTACTCCCAGTTATCTCCGTTATCCTCAGAAATCATTACAAAAGTGTCCCTGAAATCGTTAAAAACGGTAAAAGCTACAACTCCATCGCGAGCATGAATAGCATATGTGTCACCACTAAATCCCACAAAATGAGTAGTGTCTAACTCTGGGAAAGTTGACTGCTCCCATGTAGCACCTGCATCTAAAGAGCGATAGTACATAAGTGCTCCGTCTTGGCCTTGGAATTCTAATCCACCGTTACCTATAGGTGTCGAAATTCCCAATACGTGAATCGTGTTTCCATCCACTCCGCTTGTAGCCGTTCTAGGCCATAGTACTCCAAATGGACCATCCATTGGAATGCTCATCTCTGACCAAGAATCACTACTTCCCATAGCTCGAGAAGTCATCAAAAATGGAGTGTCTATTCCTGGGTGAGTAACGCTGTACTCTAAACCAGAAGCCGTATGTCCCAGAGAAGCCCAACCACATCGAACGCTCTCAATCCTCTCATACGGTTGTTCGTCCCAATTCTCCCCATCGAAAAAGTTGTAACCAGTTCCACGGTCAGGAAACGAGCCTGTCTCCAGACTCATAATCCATCCAGCACTTATTGCATCACCAGAGCCCACAAGCCTATCGTCGATAGCAGCATTTGACTGAAGATCATACTGAGTGAGTCCTATTATTTGTCGCTGGACTACCAAAGCGCGAGTTTGAATATTTTCAATCTGACCTATTTGTCCTTCTTCTGAGAAAGGAATTAAAGGAATCTCATTAAAACCATCTACTGAAATCGTAGGCATAGGTTTTGCAATCCTCGCCTCAACAGGCACTTGGGGGACATCGCTTAAAGAAAAGGAAGGGACTGAAGGGTCTTGCTGAGCTAATAAAGGAGCCTGTAAACTAGCTGCTAAAAATAACATCACTGAAGAAAAGAGTAGAGTTTGTTTCATAAATAAATTGTTAATCTGAATTTAATAGTCCAAACTAATGAATTATCAGCTCTTTACCATAATTTATAGTAGAAAAATTATATTTATAACCTTTTTAAGTTTGCGATAACTGTTTCACGTCCACTCACCTTTTCATTTAAATTTACAAGAATCTCAGCATCAAGGGGGAGATATAAATCAATTCTAGAACCGAATTTTATAAACCCAACTTCCTCGCCTTTTACTAAAGTTTGTCCTGGCTTAATATAGTAGCGGATTCGGCGTGCTACAGCGCCAGCAATTTGACGGAAAAGAACCTCACCATATTGGCCTTCTACTACCAAGGTCGTTCGTTCGTTTTCTATGCTACTCTTTGGATGCCAAGCCACAAGATATTTTCCTGGGTGGTATTTAACGTACTTAACAAGTCCAGCCATAGGACTCCACTGACAATGAACATTCAATGGACTCATAAAAACACTGACTTGAATACGTTCATCTTTGAAGTATTCTGTCTCTTTTACCTTCTCAATTACTACGACTTTGCCGTCACTTGGAGAAATCACGTCTCCGACACCTCCCATAGGAATTCTATGAGGAATTCTAAAAAATTGAGCGAACAAAATGAATACTATCGCAGTGCACGATCCTACAACCCACATCGTTATTTCCGAAACTTCGAAATGGTATAACACAGCTAAAATCAAAGCTGAAACAACAAGTACCAAGCCCAATGAAACAAAACCTTCCCTATGTAATGTCATAAAATAAATGCTCTAAGTATGAATACTACTGGGGCTGCAATCAGAAGCCCATCAAATCTATCTAAAATACCTCCATGCCCAGGCAACAAGGTCCCACTGTCTTTAGCGTCGGCACGTCTTTTAAGTGCACTTTGGACTAAATCACCCAAGGTGGATAGGATGCCCGTTAACAGTCCAAGCAAAGCACCTTCGATATCCAACCAAAGCCACCCAACACATGCAGCCCCAAACGCTCCGATAAACGCTCCTTCCCAAGACTTGTTAGGTGATACTTTAGGAGCAAGTCCACTTTGAATAAACTTCTTTCCGAACATCTTTCCTCCTAGATATGCAAATGTGTCATTCGCCCAGATCCAGGTTAAAAATGCCACAACATCCAATCCATTGTAATAGGGAACGGAACCCACCCAAGCTACAAATCCCATCCCCCACAAAGACATTACAGCAACAGTGATTAGTAAATAACCAATTGGAGCCCCCTTTAACTTCCTGTACTCTTTTAACCCTAGTCCTAAAACAACGGCCCATAAAATAGAAGCAGAAATTAAATGAAAAGTCGTAGCGAAAACAACGATAAAAATGAATACTGCCCCCGTTAAGCTGCGAGTGATTAATTCATTCATAATTGCAAGAGGGCTTTGGCCTTTTTCACAAAATCTTCTGGCACTAAAAGTTGAACTTCCATGGAAGCAAAACCAACTCCAGAGTAACTACTGTCTTGGCGGTTCATAATAACACAAGGTATATCAGAATCAATAAGGACTTGCTTTCGCATCTCTACGAAAGGGGCGAAAGAGTCAGAAAAAACAGCAACCCATCCGTTCATTATTCTGACTTAGGTTTCTTTTTAACCTTACGGACAGCTTTAGGGATTTCTTCGATCAACTTAACTCCAACCTCTTCTTCATCAAAAGGTCTTGGACCTAAAATTCTCTCAACATCAACTTTAAAAATAACCTCATCTTTAAGAAGAGCTTCAGCGAGTTCTGTCAGTTTATTCTTATTTAAATTTAGAATTTCTTGTGCCTTTGTATAAGCCTGTTCTATCACTTTACTCACTTCCTCGTCTATTAGACGAGCTGTAGCTTCAGAATATGGTTTAGTAAAAGACTGTTCTCCTCTAGAGTCGTAATAACTAACATTACCAATCTTGGCATTCAGACCGTAAACTGTAACCATTGCCTGTGCTTGCTTCGTTACTTTCTCAAGATCGCTTAAAGCACCAGTGGAAATTTTATTGAACATTATTTTTTCAGCTGCACGTCCACCCATTGCGGCACACATTTCATGAAAAATCTGGTCTGTTGTAGTAATCTGGCGCTCATGTGGTAAATACCAAGCAGCTCCAAGACTCTTACCCCTAGGAATGATACTCACCTTCATAAGTGGAGAAGCATATTTAAGCAACCAACTAACAATAGCATGACCTGCTTCGTGGAAGGCAATCGTCTTCTTTTCTGTGTCAGAAATCACACGAGATCTCTTCTCTAAACCTCCAACAATCCTATCAACAGCTTCGTCAAAATCCTGATGACTCACTGCATTTTTTCTATTCCTAGCAGCAAATAAAGCCGCCTCATTACAGACGTTAGCAATATCAGCACCACTAAATCCAGGAGTTTGCTTAGACAAGAGGTCAATATCAACAGCTTTATCCGTTTTAATAGGTTTTAAATGAACTTTGAAAATTGCCTTGCGCTCATTAATATCTGGCATATCCACATAAATTTGTCTGTCGAAACGCCCAGCTCTTAGAAGAGCCTTATCCAATACATCTGCTCTATTTGTAGCGGCTATGATAATAACTCCACTGTTAGAACCAAATCCATCCATCTCAGTTAGTAACTGATTTAATGTGTTTTCTCTTTCGTCATTTGAGCTAAAGCTTGCATTTTTCCCACGAGCTCTACCTATTGCATCTATTTCATCAATGAAGATGATCGACGGAGCTTTTTCTTTAGCTTGCTTAAATAGGTCTCGTACTCTTGAAGCACCTACTCCTACGAACATCTCAACAAAATCTGAACCACTCAAACTGAAAAAAGGAACCTTAGCCTCACCTGCAACTGCCTTAGCTAATAATGTTTTTCCCGTTCCTGGAGGCCCTACAAGTAATGCTCCTTTAGGAATCTTAGCACCTAACTTAGTATACTTTGAAGGTTTCATAAGGAAATCTACAATCTCTTCCAGCTCCTCTTTTGCTTCATCTACACCTGCTACATCTTTAAATGTAATATCCGTTGCGTCACCCTTTTCATGGAGTTTTGCCTTTGACTTTCCTATGCTGAAAATTTGATTTCCAGCAGCACCTCCTCCACTCATTCGCTTCATAATAAACATCCAAACCACAATCATGATAACAAGGAAAAAAATCCATGAGAACATCTGTTGTCCCCATTCATTTACTGGTTCATACTTAGAATTTACATTGTTTACATCTGTTAGTTGCTTGTAATCTTCTGTGTAGCTATCTCCTGGTGGCATTGAAAACCAAACATCCGGACCAGCATACAACCCCATAATTCCTTGTGAATCTTTATCACTAGAAGCTCCTAAATCTTCTTTCGCAGATTCAGTTAAAAAGACTTTGTACACATGACCATCATGTGTCACATGATCTACATCACCTGACTCTACATAAGATTTAAACTCTGAGAACTGAATCTCACTGCCTCCACCATCTGAATTGAGCATAATCATTCCAAGCAACAAAACACCCACAATAGCATAAATCCAATAAAAGTTGACGTTTTTACCAGAATCTTTCCTAGAAATAGGTGACTTAGATGTTGATTTTTTCTTAGCGGTTGACTTTTTACTAGTCGAAGGTTTTTTCTTATTTTCACTCATACTTCCGCATTGTTTATTAATTCATCCCCGGCATATTCATGTTTTGTAATATTCGCATCACCCCACAATTCCTCTAAAGCAAATCTACTCCTTGCGTCCTTGTGAAACACGTGAACTACAATATCAAAATAATCAACAATAGCCCAAACACCCGTTCTTAACCCCTGCACACTAACTGGCTTTTCACCTAAGGCTTCAAAAACAACTTTTTCAACTGAGGCAGTTAATGCTTCCACTTGAGTGTGGCTATTTCCATGACAAACAATAAAATAAGCGGCAATAGAATTGTGAATCTCACGCAAATCAATAATAGAGATTTCATAACCTTTAACATCTTCTAGTCCCTTAACAACAGCGTCTAGCAGAATATCAGAGTCGGTAACAGTCGATTTTTTCATACAAAAATTTGAAGATACGAAGTTACTACTTTTGCAAGTGATGACAACCGATATAGGAAACATTAGCAAAATAACAACGAACAGAGGAATCTATCCGCTTCTCAGGCTCACAACTGTAAGTAGTACAAATGATTACGCTATAGAATTGCTACGTGAACCTGACACTCCCTCTGAACTGATTATTTTTGCTGAACATCAAACAAATGGCAAAGGGCAGATGGGACGTAAATGGCACTCCTCCTTTGGTAACAATCTGAACCTTAGCTATATCATAAAAAACATAACATATGCACCTTTCATTTTCAATATGGCAATTGCGTTAGGCGTACTTGAAGGAATCCGAAAATTTCCGTTTATAGAGGGGATTAAAGAGACTCATATTAACATAAAATGGCCAAACGACATCGTCTTAATTGAAGATTCCGGAGTCAAAAAAATTGCTGGAATTCTCATTGAAAATTCTTGGCGTGGAGAAACTCAGACTGCTTCAATTGTCGGTGTAGGGGTTAATTTAGACACTCAATTTTCAAAAGAACATGTTTCAGGCTTCAATTTAATGCCAGGTAATCTAAATGATTACCTCAGTGAAAATATTTCTGCTCTAAATTTAGAGCTCCCCATCATCAACTCTATCCAAAATAGGATCCACATGCTTTCAACAGAAAGGGGTGATGAAATAATTCTTACAGATTTTAACAAAGAGCTCTTTGGGCTAAATTCTGAACGCCATTATACAATTGACAATAAGCCGTTCAAAGGAACTTTACTTGGGATAGAAAAAGATGGGCTAGGAGTGTTCTCTAGGAAAGGTAGAGATAACATAAAGGTTCAGTCTTCAAATGTTGTTTGGTCTTTTATGGGGGAAGTGTAAAAAAAACTACGACACAGGGAACTTCTGCTTCATACCCTCAGCCATTTCTTCGAATAAACTCTTTAAAGCTGGCTCAACCATCATTTTAGTGAAGGGATTTAAATCAGCATCACTTCTCACTCTACAAGAAATACCATCTTCGTGCGTCACTGCAACGGCCTCTAAACTAAATTTAACAGGGGTTGGCGATACCGTGTTTAATTTCATGAGCACGTTCTCTGCTAACTCTGACACATCTTTTTCAAGGTGAATGGAAACTCCTCCCTTTACTTTAAAAGAGCATTTATCACCATCGGATGTGAAATCTTTTACAGCTCCTTCTGGAAGTAATTTACCTAATCTTGATAAGTCGTTGATCTCATCTTTCAAATCTTCAATCGAAATACCTAAGATTACTTCTGGGCCTTCAAATGCAATCATAATACTATTTATTTTAAAGTTGTTTATCACTCCACGCAACCGGATCGAGTGTCCAAGAGTATAACTGTGATTTTTGGTCTTCAGTAATGTAATTAGACTCAGTAGCAACCTCTAACATCGTCGGGTAGTCAGTAAGCGTAAAGAATGGACACCGCTTCTGCTCAAACCTTTCGACAGCANCANGGAATCCGTAGGTGAAGAAGGCGAGCAGTCCCACTACTTCTAAACCAGCCTCTCTAATAGCGTCGACAGCAGATAAAGAACTTTTCCCTGTGGAGATTAAGTCCTCAATTACGAATACGTTATTAAAATTTGAGTAATCACCTTCTATTCTTTGGCCAGTTCCGTGCGATTTTGCAGAGGCTCTTACATAAATGAAAGGGATCTTTAATTCTTGTGCAATTAAAGCACCAAGTGCGATCCCACCAGTTGCGACTCCAGCTATGGCATCTGGCAACCCAAAACGATCTATAATCATGGCTGAAGCAATTTTACGAATGCTCGTTCTGATCTCGGGGTGACTTAAAATTCGCCTATTGTCACAATAAATAGGTGATTTTCTACCACTCGCCCATGTAAATGGCTGTTCAGGTGACAATTGAACGGCTTGGATTCTGAGTAAAAATTCAGCTACCTTTCGGTTATTATTTTTGATGGTAGACATGACACAAATGTACGTTGTATTTATGCTGAATCGTAGGGTTTGTTTTAACGAATCAGACTCTGCTATGCTTCCAAAAAGAGCATCAACATTGTCACTTTTTAACCCCGATTCAAAGACGTTAAAAGACCTACCGAAGTTTATTTCTTCTCACCCAAATTTAAAAGAAATTTATATTTCTAGCAAAAATATAGATGAGCTCTGGATGAGGTTTTGCATGAATTACTTTGAGGTAGTTTCTGCTGGTGGATTAGTTGTCAACAAGAAGAACAAAGTGCTTTGGATTAATCGCAATAAGCATTGGGACCTTCCCAAGGGGAAAGTTGAAGCTGGTGAAAGTCTTGAAAATGCTGCCATTAGAGAAGTTACTGAAGAAACAGGAATTAGAAAATTAAAAATAACTGGGGATTTAGTAACCACATACCACACGTACGAGGTAGATGGGATAGCGCATCTGAAAACCACTTTTTGGTATTCTATGATTCACCATGGAGAGGATACCATAGGCAAGCCTCAAGAGATCGAAGGCATTACTGAAGTCAAGTGGGTAAATTCTAGTGTTCCAGAAAAAATTTGGAAATCGACCTATGGCAGTATCCGTATTGTTTATAATACATTTCTTAAAACTACCGAGGTAGCTTAGACAATACATTTCCTAGTCCATTACTTGGTAAAAGTGAAGAGGTTGAATAAACCTGCAAACTCGGGGAAATAATGATGGTTTGTGGAATGGAGTTAATGTCTAAGCCGTCTAACCAACGACAATCAGCTCCAACCCATCTTAGTGTTTCTGAAATTGATTTACGCTTAGAAATTAAACCATCCCATTCTTTTTGATTTCCGTCTATACAAAGAGTTACAAACTGTAAATCTTTACGTTTACTCTTTAAGGAATTCTCCACAGCTCGAAAAGCAATCCACTCCTTCAAACTCGTTCCACTACCATTTTTTACAACAAGAATAACACTCCAATCACCATAAAGCTCATCAAATGGCACTAAATCAAAAGACGGAGTAGTCCAAAGTTTGCTTTCCAAATCATTTTCATCCCAAAGCTCAACTCCATACAAAGAGCGCAACTCCGCCAAAGGAGAATCTAGATTTTTGGACCACCAAACAGACGCTAACGAATGAGGTTCCATGATATCCCACCACCACATGGCAAAATCTAATTCGTCCACATTCATGTCGACTGAATCCAAGTGCTCCACTCCTTTATACCAATCACCATGCACCTCTATCCACGAAGAACACCATCCCGGCGACCTCGCTTTTTCTATTATACTCCTACTTGTATCAAATTCCATTTCTTCACACCAAACTTCATTCAACTTTTCACTCCCCCATCCAGAATCTTTCCTCCATTGCCAAAGTCGTGATCTCACTAAATCGGAATAATATGGTTCTTGTATAAATCGTTCTGATTCTATCAATTGCAAACAAGCTTTCTCAAAAATCTGGTGAATCGAGTCAATATATACCGTATCAGCAAATGACCTTGCACCACCTACTGCTCCAGATAAAATCATGCGATCATATAAAACCAATTCATCTAACACAGAAGCTAAAAGTCTCAATGAATCGTATTTAAATAAAGGGTGATCATTCCCCCAAACTGCTCGTGCTATATTGCCTCGCAAACGTCTTACTCCAACGCTGGGTTTTATCAAGGAAAGAGTGTCTTTCTCAACTCCATCAGGTCTTACTATTACTTTCCAACTCCAAGGCGGAGCTTCAATCTCATACACTCTCGTATATTCTTTAGGTTGTGGTAAAGAAAAGTCGCCTTGATCAGAAATAGATATGATATCTACGAATTTCTTAACGCCTTTAACACCTTCAAGTATTTCATATAAATAAATAAACGAAGGCATTTCTGTGCTTGACTCAGAAAAGCCGTTCATTTTAACGGGTATAGCTGTTTGGCAATAAAACTGATTAATGAATGCAATCAGAGCGATTACAAACAATAAAAAAATTTTTATTTTACTACACAAATTCGAGAACAGCACGAGGTACAAATTCTTTTATACTACCACCATTTGAGAGTATATCCCTTACAACTGAAGATGAAATAGGGGCGTATTCTGGGTCCGTAAAGAGAATGACAGTTTCTAAAGAAGAGTTAAGCCGCTTGGTCATCTGAGCGATGGTACGTTCGTATTCAAAATCGCCGCCATTTCTCACCCCTCTAAGCATCCAGTACGCATCAATTTCAGTACAGAAATCAACCGTCAACCCTGTATAGCTTTCTATCCTCACTTGAGGTACATCTTTAAATACAAGCCTTAACATCTCCAATCTTTGATCTAAAGTAAATTTTGTTTTCTTAGTAGAGTTAACCCCTACAGCAACGACAATCTCATCGAACATAGTCAATGCTCTACGGATGATGTTTTCATGTCCCAATGTAATTGGATCGAAAGATCCTGGAAAAACTGCTCTTCTCATGATTCGAAGTTAAAGAAACTAAATACAACATGCCCAAACTTTCTGCTTTCCACAAACCCATCTTCTTCAGAGAAAACCATTCTTTCTCCATGCTCGAGCACGAAAATGCCATCATTCTTTACTATTCCGGACTTATTTACCAATCCTGGTATGTTCTCCAAATTCTTCATATCAAAGGGTGGGTCAGCAAAAACAAAGTCAAAAGACGATGATGCCTTTTGAAGATATGAAAAGCAATCTCCAGTCACAACGACAGCTCTCTCATATCCCAACGACATCAAGTGCTCTTTGATCTGCTTGCATGATCTATTCTGCTTTTCTACTAAAGTGATTGACCCTGCTCCCCTGCTCGCACATCCTATACCTATCATTCCAGTTCCAGCAAATAAATCTAATACATCAGACCCCTCTAAATCCAATCTCGTATTTAGTAAATTGAACAACCCTTCCCTTGCGAAATCAGTTGTAGGCCTACCCATAAATCCTCTTATAGGTTGCAATTGCCTACCTCTCCATGCCCCACCTGTAATCCTCATACGGCTAATGACTTAAGCCCTTCGAAATCTGAATCACCAAATAAGTGTATGTCTTTAAAAAACCTCGACAAAGAAGATTTTAACTCCACAGCTCCTGCCCCCGCAATTCTTATGATTAAATCTTCTGGCCCCTTCCCATCCCTGTGCATTACATTCACAATGTCGTATAGCATTCCCTCTACATTTCCTTCTTCTGAGTATCCAGACCAAACCGCCTTGCCTTCGCTTGCCGCAACAAAATCCGCTCCCCTCTTTCCCACATCTACACGGATTACCCACTTACCCACATTCTGTCTGGAATCAGCTACGGCCAGTTTCATATCCGCAGCTCTATTTACAATCCCCCTCGCTTGTGGAAAAGAATTGATGACTGCGAACTCCCAATTTTCATCCGTTTTTTCAAGAAAGACAGGCTCACTTTCTACAGATTCTAAATGCTGCATCCGCAACAATGATTTTTTATCTGATGAAGATGATTCTAAAGCAACAGCGTTGTGAAAATTAAACCACATAGAAGCTGATTCATCACTTCCCTCTAACACGATCGCCGGCAACATAGTAACAGGGGAAAACCTGCGAGCATAAAGTACTGTTTCTAAGGTTCCATATCTACTTTTCAAAGCCCTAATTACTTCAGGGAGCATAGATGGCTGATTCACCTCTCTTGAGCCAAAAGAATAATTTACAAAATCATTTATTTTAGACATCCAAGCCCATTGAACTTCGAACCCGTCCCATCGAAGCAACAAACCGAAGGGTTCACCTTTCGTCTCTAGGCCTTTATCAGTTTCGCCAGTTTCCATCTGTATGAGCTTCGGAAGTTGATCCGAAACTTAGCGTATCTTTCTTTACTTTAACTCTACCGAAAGGTGTAGGATCTTGAACCAATAAAGTAGGCTGCCAAAGACCTCCCACCTCTACAGCGCCCGTTTTCATAATAAAACGCTCACCTGTTAAAGGGTTAAAAGGCATTTCATTCATTTTAAAATCAGGAAGTTTTGAAGAAGCTCGTACTTCTTTGGTAAAATTTTCTGCGAAAAAACTTGTGTAAATAGTATCTCTGATCTTAAAAGGACTGTTATCCTCTTGAATATCAGATAAAAGCTGCGGTTGTGAAACTCCGATAATCTCAGAAATACTATCTAAGTCAACACGTTTAATTACATAACCGCTCTCAAAGCTTTTTCTTTCAGGAAGAGTGTCATGAAAAGATCCCATGTTATATGTTACGGGCACAACAACTGCATTAATAAAAGACTTAAGACTATCAAAATCAACTGCATAAGTGCCGTAAACCGATTTATGAGCAAGTTGACTTTCACGAATGTCTTTTAGACGTTGAATTGTTTGGGCTTGGACCTTAACCTTCGTTTCCTGAAATACAATCTCATCATTTACTGACATCACAACAGATAACGACAAGCATAACGATCCTACAACTCCAAAAATAAGCAACCACTTATAGGTTTTCGTATCAATTTTATCGAGCACAGAGGGTAGAGCTATGACTCCAACAAAAATCAGAGCTAATCCAGCGAACAACATTCCTAAAGGCTGACTTTCAAGAGCATCGCCTAGTAAATATTTCACAACTGAAACTAAACCTGAAAGCAGTAAAAATGCAGAAATTACATACTTACCGTAGTCTATATTATTCTTATTCATAAAAATTATATTTCGAGCAACGAAACTACAACATACTTTGCGCAATACATAAGCATAGCCCTTGTAACTTCGCCTGTGAATGTTAAGTCACACTCTAAAAGAGCTTGCCTCAAGACTTCGATCTCAATTCCCACACACTCCAACGCATGGACAGGAACGACTTGTCCATGTATTTTCTAAATTCTCGATTTCTAAAAAGCCGCGATGTACTTTAATTATTAAAGGGTATGCCGGAACGGGGAAAACCACGTCTATTGGCGCAATTGTTAGGACTTTAAGGGAGATGCGTGTTTCAACTGTACTACTAGCTCCCACTGGGCGTGCGGCAAAAGTCATGGCATCCTATAGCGGGATTAACGCATCAACAATTCACAGGCGGATTTATGTTGGGGCAAGGCGATCTGACGACTCAGATATCTATAAAATAGCTCCCAATTTATTTAAGAAAACCACTTTTATTGTCGATGAAGCATCTATGATAGGTGAGTCTAGTGGACTTGTGACTAACCTTTTAGACGATTTACTCGAGTATGTATTTTCTGGCGTCAATTGCAGGCTTGTACTAGTTGGGGATGACGCTCAACTACCTCCTGTTGGTTGTTCTTCCAGCCCTGCTCTTCAAGAGTCGCGTCTCGCCTCTATGCACAACTTAACAATCGCCACAGTTGAACTTACTGAGGTAGTGAGGCAAGAGTTAAACAGCAGCATACTTGCAAATGCACATGCACTTAGGTTAGATATTGAAAATGCGGATTCAAAAGGAAAAACCAACTTCCCCAAAATCGATCTTCATGTAGGTCCAGATGTGGTCAGGCTTCCAGGACTTGAGCTGCAGGATACCTTAGAAACTCTGCACGGACGTTACGGGGAAGATGGTGTGATTGTGGTGACGCGTTCGAATAAAAGAGCAGTACTTTTTAATGGCCAAATCCGAACTCGCGTTTTGTGGTTAGAGGAAGATATCAATTCTGGAGACAGGTTAATGGTTGTGAGAAATGATTATTTTTGGCTTAAAGACCACGAAGAATTGCCCATAGATTTAATCGCAAACGGCGACATGATTGAAGTTTCCCGAATCGGATCCCGCTTCACGAGATACGGACAAGAATTTGCTGAAGTTGATGTGATTTTATCTGACTTCCCGGACTATCCATCCTTCTCAGTAACCATCCTGCTGAGCATATTACACGATTCTAGACCTTCACTTCCTCAATCAGAAACCAAAGCGCTATACCACGCCATCGCAAAAGATTACTCCGACCTTCGCACAAAATCAGCGATACACAAAGCTGTCATTTCCGACCCGTGCTATCGGGCTTTACAAGTCAAATTTGCATACAGTTTGACCTGTCACAAAGCTCAAGGAGGTCAGTGGCCAGCTGTCATTTTAGATCAAGGATATCTGACGGAGGAGATGCTTAATAAGGATTGGCTTAGGTGGCTATACACTGCTTTTACTAGGGCAGAAAAAGAACTCTACCTCTTGAATTTCGATGATCAGTTTTTCACTTAGGTTTAATCGCAATAAACTACAGACTGCAGCTCACTATTTTTCGCATTCACAATAATGCATCCAGCTGAGTTCAACCCTCTAACAAAGTGTTCACCAGCACACATCTCACCCAGGTTCTGAATAATCCTACCAGACATATCTGAAATTGTTATTGATGTAGAAATTGGTAACCGAATTGAGAAGTCACCTCCTGATAAATTTTTTATTTCGATAAACTCCATTTCTAATTCAGTAAAGTCAATTACTGAGTTCACTAAACTCACCGAACATTCAGGCTCCTCAGACATCTCTGAAATCATTAACTCACCATCTTCCACCCACCAATTCTCCCAATCACCACCGATTCCAGTAGACCAATCATTTAAATCTAGTCCTCTATTTCCCGACTCAGTTGCATCAACAACATAAACATGAAGAGCACCACCTTCAAATCCCCAATCTAATGGAATTCCCTGTTGGCAATCTGGTGCTGGAACATCAAGACATGTAGGTCGCAAAAAATATACCTGTTCCTGATATTGTGGATACTCACCGTAACAATGTGCAAAGCCATCTTCACCAATACACACAGCAGTATATTCATTACAACCTATTCCTAATGCTGCTATGCCATGGTCTGTAACTAATCGTGACAAAAAAGCCACATGACGTCCCTTTCTATCAGGGTCATCATAATGAGAATCTGTAATTACTGTGTTCATAAAAGGCAATCTTAGAAAATCTCCATAGCGTACATCCATATCCTCGTTATATGAATCATTCAAAGCAGAACCGGAGTAAACCGTCCCGTTAGATGCTGCGAAATATCCAAAACCTAGAACTGCAAGTCCAGCAGAAATACCACCTATAGAACCGCCTCTACCGTTAACCAATGCGTGAAGAGCGTCTTCAATTGGAGTGTCTTTCCAAAACTGAACGTAGTCGTGTTGATTTCCACCTGCTAACCAGACTGCCTCAGCTTCTGCTATCCTATCTAAGATGTATGGCTCATTAGCAGAGTTAGGATTATTGCAACGGATTGTCTCAACTCTATTCACATCCACCCCCAATTCTGAGTATAAATAATCATTATAAGCATCTGATCCACTGCACCTTAAAACTAATACATCTCCTCCTGAGGCTCTTTCTAAAAACCAAACCATAGCCTCTGGCATCTCTCCAGCTCAGCCCATAAGTACTAACCCCATCTCGTGATCTACATCTACTGAGAACGAATTACCTACGCTCCAAGAAGTGTAATTTTGGGCTTGAGAAATAAATGGGGAAATACAAAGTAAAATAAAGCTAACTGAAGATATAAATTGATCTAATTTGGTTTAGTTAGGTGTTAGTCTTCAGGTAAAAGAATCCAAAGAGAAATATAAACAGCAACACCAAAACCTGCAATAGCTAAAAAAACAAATGCAAATCTAACATTCCGAACTGGCAGGTCATAGTATTCAGCCAATCCAGCACAAACCCCAGCGACTTCTTTACCGTATTTCTTTCTTCTTAGTTTATGCATGTTCATTCTTAGGTATTCTTAATTAATGATAAATATAAGAATAAAAATCAAAGAATATTTGAAAAGAAAGTTGTACTTTTGAACCCCATTAAAAAACACTCTTATGGCGACAAATCGCACATTTACAATGCTCAAACCGGACGCAACCGGAGCTGGCAACACAGGAAAAATCATTGACCGCATGATTGAGGCAGGATTCTCAATTAAGGCAATGAAATGGACACAGCTTTCTAAAGCTCACGCAGAGGCTTTTTATGCTGTGCACTCTGAGCGACCTTTCTATGGAGAGCTCGTTGAGTACATGACTTCAGGCCCTATCGTTGCTATGATCTTAGAAAAGGATGATGCTGTTGCATCTTTCCGCGATTTAATCGGAGCCACTAACCCTGCTGAAGCGGCACCTGGAACCATCAGGGCTGACTTCGCTGAGAGCATTTCTGCCAACGCTGTTCACGGATCTGATTCTGATGAAAATGCGCAAATCGAAGGACGTTTCTACTTCAGCGAATGCGAAGAAGCATAAAGACTGCCTTTTATGAAAAAGATTAAAGTAAACAATCCAGTTGTAGAGATCGATGGCGATGAGATGACGCGCATTATTTGGCAGTTCATCAAGGACAAACTGATTCTACCTTACCTAGATATAGAACTTCTCTATTATGACTTAGGAATTGAGAAGCGTGATGAGACGAATGACCAAATCACAATCGATGCTGCCGATGCAATTAACAAGCATCACGTAGGTATTAAGTGTGCGACTATAACTCCTGATGAAGATCGAGTTGAAGAATTTGGGCTGAAGAAAATGTGGCGCTCTCCCAATGGAACACTGAGAAACATAATAGGTGGTACGGTTTTTCGTGAGCCTATCATTATGAAGAACGTTCCGAGACTTGTTCCTGGTTGGACGGAGCCGATTTGCATCGGACGTCACGCATTCGGTGATCAGTACAAGGCTACTGACACTGTTATTAAAGAAAAGGGTACATTAAAGATGTCTTTCACTCCTGAAAATGGAGGAGAGACTCAAGAATGGACTGTATTCAACTTCGAAGGTGCTGGAGGAGTTGCAATGAGCATGTACAATACTGACGAAAGCATTTATGGTTTCGCTCATTCTTGTATGAATCAAGCTCTTACTAAGAAGTGGCCACTTTACCTTTCTACGAAGAACACAATATTAAAAGCTTACGACGGACGCTTCAAGGACATCTTCCAAGAGGTCTTCGATGCCGATTACTCACAGAAGTTTGCTGATGCAGGAATCACATATGAGCATCGCCTTATTGACGATATGGTCGCTGCTGCAATGAAATGGAGCGGTGGATTTATTTGGGCTTGTAAGAACTACGACGGAGATGTTCAGTCTGACACAGTAGCTCAAGGGTTCGGATCTCTCGGGCTTATGACATCTGTACTTGTTACTCCTGATGGCGGAACTATGGAAGCTGAGGCTGCCCACGGAACCGTGACTCGACACTACAGAGAGCACCAGAAGGGAAATAAAACTTCGACAAATCCTATCGCTTCGATATTTGCTTGGACACGTGGATTAAACTTCCGAGGAAAGCTTGATGGCAACGTGGATCTCCGAAACTTCGCAGATACTCTAGAGCAGGTTTGCATAGATGTTGTTGAAAGCGGCCGCATGACGAAGGACCTTGCACTTCTAATTCACAAAAAAGAGATGACTTCAGAGCACTGGTTAACTACAGAAGGATTCTTAGAAGCTATTGACTCTGACCTTAGGGATCGTATGGGAGATTAATTTAAGTCTCAACTTAATTGATCTTTTAGATAACTTTACCCGATGGAAATGAATGAAAATATTGTGAATAGACCTTCTAATTCAGAAGAGGCTATGGCTCTAGAAAATCGTCACGGAGCACATAACTATCACCCACTACCTGTGGTACTTGACAGAGGAGAAGGCGTTGTTGTTTGGGATATTGAGGGGAAGGAATACTACGATTTTCTCAGCGCATATAGCGCAGTAAACCAAGGGCATTGTCACCCAGCTATTGTAAAAGCAATGGTAGATCAGGCGAAAAAACTCACACTTACTTCACGTGCGTTTTACTCTTCTAACCTCGGAAAGTACGAGCAGTTTATCACAGAATATTTCGGATACGACAAGGTTCTACCTATGAATACAGGGGCTGAAGCTGTTGAAACTGCCATCAAAATTGCTCGTAAATGGGCATACGATGTGAAAGGAGTACCAGCTAACCAGGCGCGCATTCTTACGTGTGGTGAGAATTTCCATGGCCGCACAACTACCATCGTTTCATTTTCTACGGATGATGACGCTACAGGAGGATTTGGACCCTATACTCCGGGATTTGACGTTATCGAGTACAACAACCTAGACGTATTACGCGAAGCCGTAAAAGACCCTAACGTAGCCGGATTCTTAGTCGAGCCTATCCAAGGTGAGGCAGGCGTTAATGTCCCTTCAGAAAACTACATCCGTGAAGCTCATGCCATTTGTAAAGAGGCAAACGTTCTCTTTATGGCTGATGAAGTCCAAACTGGAATCGCCCGTACTGGTGCTCTACTTGCTACTTGCGGAAATTGCACTTGCTCTGGATCTTGCGAACGTCAAGCCAGTTTCGTTAAAGCCGACCTACTCATTCTAGGAAAAGCACTCAGCGGAGGCGCTTATCCCGTTTCTGCTGTTCTTGCTGACGACTCAGTGATGAATGTCATTCATCCAGGACAGCATGGCTCTACATTTGGAGGAAACCCCGTAGCCGCAGAAGTAGCTATCGCAGCCCTATCTGTCGTACGAGACGAAGACTTGGCCTTAAATGCACGTACACTTGGACATCAATTCCGTGCTGGAATCGAAGCAATAGCTAAGGAATGCACGCTAATAGAGCTCGTTCGTGGACGTGGATTATTGAATGCCGTGATCATCAACGACACCCCAGAATCCACCACAGCGTGGGATCTATGTGTCGCCATGAAAGACAACGGGCTTCTCGCTAAACCCACGCACGGGAACATCATTCGTTTCGCTCCTCCTTTAGTCATTACTGAAGAGCAGTTAAATGAATGCCTTGCTATTATCCGCAAGACGTTTCTGGAGTTCAAGGGATAGTATTCCTACACTTAAATCTATTTCTGGGACAGGAAGACAACAAAGTAGATTCATTGTTTAGTCAATAAACCCCTGCTCGCGCATCCAATCGTCATTGTATATTTTCGCTACATAGCGTGAACCGTGATCGTGGAATAGGACAACGGGGAGGTCGCCCGGTTTAAGCTCGGACTTGAGCTGACGAAGACCTTGTATCGCCGAACCACAAGAATAACCTAGAAATAAACCTTCTTTTAAGGCGAGCTCTCGGGCTGCGAGGGCAGCATCCTTGTCAGTTACTTTCTCGAACTTGTCAATGATCTCGAATTTTACGTTTGCAGGTAGTATATCTTCTCCTATGCCCTCCGTTAGATAGCTGTAGATTTCATTTTCGTCGAATTCTCCCGTTTCAAGATACTTTTTAAATACTGACCCATAAGAATCAACACCCCATATTTGGACATCTGGATTCTGCTCTTTCAGGTATTTAGCTACACCTGAGATGGTTCCTCCTGTTCCCACTCCTACGATGAAATGGGTGATGCGACCTTTGGTTTGGTCCCAAATTTCAGGACCTGTCGAAAGATAATGAGCTTTACCATTGCTGAGATTGTCGTATTGATTGCACCAGAAACTGTTCTCAATTTCAGAATTCAACTTTTCCGCCACACTGTAGTAACTCTCTGGGTGATCGGGCGCGACTGCAGTAGGACAAACATGAACCGTCGCACCCATTGCCCTTAACATGTCCACCTTCTCCTTGCTTTGTTTACAATTTGTTGTACAAATCAGTTTGTAACCCTTAACGATCGCGGCCAACGCTAGTCCCATTCCAGTATTACCTGAAGTACACTCGATGATGGTTCCTCCTTGCTTCAAGTCTCCCGATACCTCAGCATCTTCAATCATTTGGAGTGCCATCCTGTCTTTAACACTATGACCTGGGTTAAAGTACTCCACCTTAGCATACACATCGCAAGGAAAATCCTCTACGATTCTATTCAACTTTATAAGAGGAGTGTTTCCAATAGCTCCTAAGATATTTTCGTGTACGTTTTTTCCTTTATTCATTCTGCAAAAGTAAGTACCTTTCAGCCCCGATGAGTATTACTCGTAAAATAGCAAACCGGATGAGCCAAGAAGCAAGTGGCTCTCATTCGTCTTGGGCTCGTCCAGTGGTAAAGATTGCTATAGCTGGAGTAGCCTTAGGCATTGCTTTAATCATTGTATCCACAGCTATCGTTCAGGGTTTTCAGCACGAGGTGAAGGAACTTGTAATAGGGTTTAGTTCTCACCTTCAGGTCACTCCTAACGATCCTGACAATGATGGATTGGTACTTGACTCTAAACTTTTAAAAGAGTTTTCAGATTTATCTGGAGTGCGGCACGTAGCTCCCATGCACATTAGGCCAGGACTGTTAGAAACAAGTGAATCTCTGAAAGGTGTAACCGTAAAAGGAATTGACTTCGGGATCTCAAAAACAAGCTTTTCTAGTGATACGACGATGATCTGGGAGGCGCTCATATCTGGAGAGCTACCACACAGCGAAAACGACATCCTAATATCTAAGCCACTCGCATCTAAACTCGAACTTCAAAGTGGTGACCGCATCGCACTTTATCTTGTGATTCAAAATGAAGACGTAAAACCTCGTCAAGTGAAAGTTTGTGGCATTTATGAAACTGGGCTACTTGAATATGACGAGAGGTTTGTGTTTGTGAATAGCTCTCTTTTACAAGACGTGTCAAATAGAGGAGTCCAAGCGGTAATTTATCTGGATGAAAATGAGTCCGCTCCGAGAGGGGGAGCTTTTGGTTTGGATACCGATGGGGAGAAAGCGAAAGGGATTTGGACTCCTAGAAAGCCTGAATATATAGAAGAAAAAGACGCTCAATTCTTATGGATTGTGGGAGATTCTATCGTGAGCGATACAGCAGTCTGCACGTATTCAGGTGGCAATTGGACGGCTGAATCTGGAGATGGTTCTGAGGAGATGTTTGCCGAGGGCTACGAAATATTAATTGATGATTTAGAGGCTTTAAGCTATGTAGAGGAGGAGGTGTTCCACGTCTTGCCTTACACACTTACAACATATAATGTTAAAAGGCAGAGCCCTGAGATTTTCAGTTGGCTTGCTATGTTAGATATGAATGTCGTCATCATCATAGGACTGATGATTATGATAAGTATCATCAATATGGTCAGCGCCCTGCTGATCGTAATCCTCGAGCGTCGCCCTCAAGTGGGACTTCTTAAAGCCTTAGGGATGAATGATGCGATGGTAATAAAGTTGTTCGTGAGATATGCAGCCCGCATCATTGGGGGTGGGTTTATTGCTGGAAACATCCTAGGCCTAGGCATTTGTTTGGTCCAAACAAAGACTGGTCTACTCACCCTCGACCCCGCCGCATACTACGTGTCAGAAGTCCCCATCTTACTTGATTTTACTAGATTAGCTTCGATCGAGATTGTAGCTTTTGCCACCTGTATAATCGCTATGCTACTTCCTGCCTGGTACAGTACACGAATTCAACCTTCCACAGCGTTAAGAATTAAGTGATGAAAAATCTATTTCTACTCATTTCGTTTATGTGCGTTATTTCAGTCCATGGACAAACAGAGGATATCATCCTTGGTAATGAAAACATAGATATGATTGTTCAACTCAGTACCTCGCAAAAGGTGGCTGTTGTCGGAAACCATACTTCTGTTCTAAGTTCTTCGGGCACTCATCTTGTGGATACTTTAGTCTCTCGAGGGGTCGACATAGTGAAGGTCTTCGCTCCGGAACATGGATTTCGTGGAGATAGAGCTAATGGTGCTCTTATTCATGACGATATCGATCTTAAAACGGGCCTCCCAATTTTATCTCTTCATGGAAAATCTCGCAAACCCTCCCCTACTACTCTCTCAGATATCGACATCATCATCTTCGATATCCAAGATGTCGGGGCGCGATTCTATACTTACTTAAGCACTCTCCTTCTGGTAATGGAAGCTGCAGCTGAAAATGGCGTTTCCGTTATCGTGCTCGATAGGCCAAACCCACACGGTCAACATGTTGAAGGTCCTATGCTCGAGCCAGAATTTAAGTCCTTCGTGGGTTGGGCGCCTGTGCCCGTAGTTCACGGGATGACCTTGGGTGAGATCGCGAAAATGGCGAACGGAGAAGGTTGGTTAACTGGAGAAATTAAAGTTCGCCTCCACGTAATCGAGTGCTCGGGGTATGCTCACTCCGATAGATATTCACTCCCCGTTCCACCATCACCTAATCTGCCCACTGACGTCTCAATAGTGTTATACCCCTCGCTTTGTTTTCTAGAGCCCACAGTAGTGAGCGTAGGACGCGGAACTCCTACCCCCTTCGAAATAACTGGCTACCCCACATCGAAAGGCAACTTTTCATTTACTCCTGTATCGACACCCGGAGCTTCTCCACACCCTAAACACGAAAACAAGGAATGCTATGGAATTAACCATCACCAGCTGGGAATGTCTTGGCTAGATAGTGGGATGAGTTGGGATCTATCAATATTACATAGGTACGTTACTCAATACGTGGAGGAAACTGGCTACATAGATGGCTTCTTCTCGAACCCCGGTTTCTTCGATAAATTAGCTGGTACTGATAAATTAAGAAGGGCTCTTGAAAAAGGAGAAAGTCTTAATAAATTGGAGGAGGTTTGGGAAAAAGAAATTGAAGAATTTAAAAATAATAGAGAGCCATACCTATTATACCCGCTCGTGCGCAAATAAATATTATCTTAGCGATTATGAAAACAATGAAAACTATTTTCTTTAGTACTACAGCTATTGCGTTAGCCGCACTGCTAACGCTTTCTGGTTGCACGAAACACGAAGCATTCGTGAATATTGAAATGGATTGTGAATGTGGAACGCTTAATCTGGATGGACGTGATTTAACCATTAGACTTGCTGAAGGATATGCTCCAGCTTCTGATCTCTCTCCTGAGTGGAAGTACTTCGTTGTTGCAGACTTTCGTACAGAAAACGAAGTAACATACCATGCACCAAGCCATGACTTAGAGTTTTCCGTTAATTTCGAATCTACCGGAGGTTCTACCACATTAGATGCAGCAACAGCTCTTCACGTTAAAGAAATTGAAGTGCCTAACATCGATGAGGAATGGACTATATTAGGTGGAACCGTAAAAGTTGAACAAATTGACAGCATCCACACACTAACGTTTACAGACGTTCAAGTAGGAAATAATGAAATCATTAATGCCGATTTAACAATTGTTCCTCAATAGGAATTTACATTATTAAAAAGCCCTGCAGAAACGACTACTTCTCTGCGTTTTCTTCCTTTATCAAATTAAGAGCAGAACCTGAACGGTACCAGTTAATTTGTTGCTCGTTGTAAGTATGCTTAACCACAACAACGTCTTTCGATCCATCAGCATGAACTACCTCTATAGTAAGTGGCTTTCCTGGAGCGAAATCTTCAAGATCTATAAAGTTGAAAGTATCGTCTTCTTGGATCAGGGAGTAGTCATTTTCGTTCATGAATGTAAGACCTAACATCCCTTGCTTCTTTAAGTTAGTTTCATGGATACGAGCGAAAGAGTTTACAATTACTGCATATACTCCAAGATGACGAGGTTGCATAGCTGCGTGCTCTCTTGAAGAGCCCTCACCGTAGTTAGAATCACCTACCACTACAGAGGCTATTCCTGCAGCTTTGTATGCTCTTGCTACAGCAGGAACTTCTCCGAAAGATCCATCTATTTGATTTTTAACCTTATTAGTAGCTCCCCCGAAAGCATTAACAGCACCAGTTAAAGTGTTGTTCGCAATGTTATCAAGGTGTCCACGGAATCTGAGCCATGGACCAGCCATAGAAATATGGTCTGTGGTGCATTTTCCATCGGCTTTTATTAGAAGCTTAGCTCCTAATAAATTACCGCCATCCCATGGAGAGAATGGTTCTAACAGCTGCAAACGCTTTGAAGTCGGATCGACTTTAACTTTAATCTCTGAACCGTCTTCTGCAGGTTCTAGATAACCCGCATCCTCAACTTCGAATCCCTTTTCTGGAAGCTCCTGACCCTTAGGTTCATCGAGCATAATCTGCTTTCCGTCTTTCGTGTAAAGAGAATCCGTAAGAGGATTAAAGGTTAAATCTCCAGCAAGTGCAATAGCCGTTACAAGCTCCGGAGAACCTACAAATGCGTGAGTGTTTGGGTTTCCGTCAGCTCTCTTTGAGAAGTTTCTATTAAAGGAGTGAACAATAGAGTTTTTTTCTTGCTTCTCAGATCCAGAACGAGCCCATTGGCCTATGCAAGGTCCACAAGCGTTAGCGAAAACATTTGCTCCCATTTCTTTAAAAGTGGAGATTAAACCGTCTCTCTCGATCGTGTAACGAACAAGCTCAGAACCAGGAGTAATATTTAAAGTTGCTTTCGATTCGATGCCTAGTTCATTTGCTTGGCGAGCAATAGAAGCCGATCTTGAGATATCCTCATAGCTTGAGTTCGTACAAGATCCGATAAGAGCGTACTCGATAGAAGTTGGCCAACCATTTTTCTTAGCAGCCTCCTTCATCTCACTAACTGGAGTAGCGAGATCTGGAGTAAATGGTCCGTTGAGATGCGGTTCAAGCTGACTCAAATCTATTTCGACAACCTCATCAAAATACTTCTCTGGGTCAGTATAAACTTCTGGATCACCTGTTAAGTGAGTAGCAATTCCATCTGCTGCATCTGCTACTTCTGTTCGCCCAGTTGCTCTGAGGTAACGTCCCATACTGTCGTCATACCCGAACAATGATGTTGTCGCTCCGATCTCAGCACCCATATTACAAATCGTTCCTTTACCTGTACAAGAAAGACCTATAGCGCCATCACCGAAATACTCAACTATTGCTCCGGTACCTCCTTTAACAGTTAGGATACCTGCAACTTTAAGGATGACATCTTTAGCGCTTAACCAACCACTTAACTTTCCAGTTAACTTAACTCCGATAAGCTTAGGACATTTCAACTCCCAAGGAAGGCCTGCCATTACGTCAACGGCATCAGCTCCACCAACACCAACAGCTACCATTCCAAGTCCACCAGCATTCACCGTATGTGAGTCAGTTCCTATCATCATACCTCCTGGAAAGGCATAATTCTCAAGTACTACTTGGTGGATGATTCCTGCTCCTGGTTTCCAAAACCCTATTCCGTACTTATCTGAAACAGATTCGAGAAAATTATAAACTTCGTTATTTAAGTTAATCGCATTCTGTAAATCAGAACTTGCTTCTACCTTCGCTTGGATGAGGTGATCACAGTGTACCGTTGAAGGTACCCAAACTTTTTTCTTCCCTGCTTGCATAAACTGAAGGAGAGCCATTTGTGCTGTTGCATCTTGCATCGCAACGCGGTCAGGCGCAAAGTCGACGTAATCAATCCCGCGTTGATACACCTGTGTAGGTTTTCCATCCCAAAGGTGGGCATTCAAAATTTTCTCTGCTAAAGTAAGAGGTCGTCCAGCTAATTCTCTCGCCGCTTCTAAACGCTCAGGAAATCTGGCGTACACTTTTTTGATCATATCAATGTCAAAAGTCATGTTCTGTGATTTTTGTTTCAGAGTGCAAAGATAGGGCAGTACCTTCGGGGCATGAGGTTAACCCGTTCTGTTTTAATTGAACAAATAAATGTTGCAATCGGATCCATACGTGGACAGGCATTACGTACCACTCTAACAGTTGGGATAATAGGAATGGGCATCATGGCCCTTATCTCAATGGTTACAGCCACTGAATCACTCAAAGAAAACATACGGGTCGAATTTTCCTCACTTGGAACTGATTCTTTTACGATTAATCCCAAACGTAATTCCGGTTTCTTTAAAGGAAAGCGTCCAGCCCCATCTACTCCCATTACTTATAGGGAAGCTCGACAATTCTCTCAACTATCACGCTCAGATTTATTAGTCTCCTCTTCAATATTCGCTTCAGGCACATCAATTATAGGTAGGAACTCAAATAGAACTGATCCCAATATTCAAGTCCTAGGTGTTGATGAAAACTATCTAGATGTCTCAAATATCCCTTTATCTATTGGCCGTGGTTTTTCTAACTCTGAAATTAAGGCTGGTACTCCACTGATTATTATCGGCTCTAATATCAAGGATAAACTATTCGAACCATGGGAGGAAGTCGTGGGATCCAATCTTTTATTATCAGGGTCACGATATACAGTCATAGGAGTACTGGAGTCTAGGGGAGCGAGTTTTGGAATGTCACAAGATAACCAATGTCTTATATCAATAACCTCCGTTAGACGTCAATTCTCAGACGTAAATAGAAGTTACTCAATTACTTGTGCCGTAGCAGATACAAAACATCTCGAACAATCAACAGATTTCGCTACAGGGGCGTTTAGAATGATTCGAGGTGACACACCTGGTGCGGCCAGTTCATTTGATATAAGCAAGAGTAACACCCTTGTGGAAACTCTGCTCGAAGCCACTTCCGGCATCACCATAGCCGCTGCTGTAATCGGAATTATAACTCTCTTTGGAGCGGGAATAGGGCTCATGAATATTATGCTTGTATCGGTCTCAGAGAGGACTCGCGAAATCGGTACACGTAAATCACTAGGAGCAAGTGCTCGAGCTATACGCACCCAGTTTCTTGTTGAAGTAATCATCATAGGTCAAATAGGTGGCCTTGTTGGCATCGCATCCGGCCTAGGTATAGGAAATATCATTGCCTCTGTTTTTGACACTCCATTTGTTATTCCATGGGCATGGATTGCGATCGGCATGACGCTGTGCATGATTACCAGTTTGGCCAGCGGATACTACCCAGCAACTAAGGCCGCTAAACTCGACCCAATCACAGCCCTAGGGAGAGCCTAGCTGTTTTCATCTTATTTAACATTTCGCATGTAGTAAATATGACACAAAGACTCTTGATAGCTACATCTTTTAAAGTAGTTTTGCTTACTAATTTGAAATACTTTAAACCATGAAACTACCTATTGTAAAATTTGCCAATGACAATTCAGGGTTTGGAAAAGTCTTGCGTGAGCGAGTTGATAAATATTTTACTGAATCTGGTAAAAATAGACATGGAGGGTTTCAAATGTATTTGAAGACGTTCATGATGCTCGCACTTTATTTTATTCCTTGGGCTCTATTCACTTTCGGTGGGTTAGAAGGTAGTACGTTTTGGATCGCAGAAATTGTTATGGGATTCGGACTCGCAGGTATCGGATTAAATATTATGCATGATGGAAATCACAATGCTTATAGTAACAAGCCTTGGATTAACAAGCTTATGGGAAGAACCGTTGATCTTGTCGGAGGAAACGCTGAAATGTGGATGATACAGCATAACGTACTACATCATACTTTTACGAATATCGACGGATTGGACGAAGATATTTCTCCTGCTCCAGTTCTTAGGTTTAACCCCAACAATCGCCTCTATAAAATCCATCGTTTTCAACATATTTACGCTTGGTTTTTCTATTCACTAATGACTATTTTTTGGATGCTCCCTAAAGATTGGTTGTCATTATCTAGGTACCATAAGAAAGACTTAATTAAAATGACAGGAAGAAGTACCAAAAGTTTATTTTTTCAAATGCTTTCGACGAAGACCTTTTACTTTACATACTCACTTGTTTTGCCAATGATTTTCAGTGGTCTTCCATGGTATTTAATTGTTCTTGGATGGTTGGTTATGCATGCTGTTGCAGGATTCCTTATGGCTATTATCTTTCAACCAGCTCACATAATGGAGCACAACTCCTTCCATAAGGCTGGTGATGATGGTCTTAAATTAGATACAACAAGACTTGAACACCAGTTTCTAGCATCTGTTAATTTCGGAATGAACAACAAGATCCTGACATATCTATGTGGTGGGCTTAACTTCCAAATTGAGCATCACCTCTTCCCTAACATTTGCCACGTTCATTACAAAGCTTTGTCTAAAATTGTGAAGAAGACTGCAATGGAATTCGACCTTCAATACAAGGGAGAAATGACCTTTAGAGATGCTCTTGCATTGCATACTACTACTCTAAAAAATCTAGGTAGAAGTAGTCAATAATAACCACTGAATTACACTTATTTAATCTGTTTTACACAATTAAAATAAAAGTTGTAATTTTGCACCGCGTTAAAAATTACGCATGCGTGCTCCAGCCGTTGTCGGCACGCGCCACATGATGACTCGGCACGTTCTTCGTACACGTCATCGTACGAGATAAAGTTTTAAAATGTCTTTTAAAGATCTAGGGTTAAATGAGGTAGTTCTTTCTGCCCTAAAACCACTCGGCTACGAAAACCCGACTCCAATTCAGGAGCAAGCAATTCCCCACGTATTAGAAGGTAAAGATATACTCGGTAGTGCCCAAACAGGTACTGGTAAAACAGCTGCGTTCTCACTTCCTATAGTTCACATTCTCGCTTCTCGCCCTTCAAAAACTCAGGGTCGTTCAAAGCCTATTCGTGCACTTGTCATAACTCCAACTCGTGAGTTAGCATCACAAATCGACGAAAACGTTCGCAACTATTGTAAGAGTTCTAATTTGAGATCTACAGTTGTTTTCGGCGGCATACCTCAACGTCGACAAGTTGAAGCTCTTCGTAGAGGTGTAGACATACTCATTGCAACACCTGGACGTCTTCTCGATTTATGCAATCAAGGACATATACGCCTACAAGATGTTGAAATTTTAGTACTCGATGAAGCTGACACCATGCTCGACATGGGATTCATCCATGATATCAAGAAAATAATCAAGCAAACGCCTAATGAAAGGCAAACCCTATTCTTCTCGGCTACCATGCCGCCAAATATCCGAGAGCTTTCTTCTACAATTTTAAAAGAACCCATTCGGGTACAAATAGCTGCAGAGAGTTCTGCTGCAGAAACTGTAGACCAGAAAGTATATTACGTTCGTCAGAACGATAAGAAAGATCTTCTTGTATACATTCTCGGAACAGATGAAATCAGTAATGCTCTTGTATTTACAAGAACTAAATTCGGGGCGGATAAAGTTGTACGTCACTTACAAAGAAACGACATAAAAGCGGAAGCGATTCACGGTAACAAGTCTCAACCAGCTAGAGAAAAGGCGCTTAACAGATTTAAAAAAGGAAAAGTAAGAGTTCTTGTTGCTACTGACATTGCATCACGTGGAATTGACGTAGACGAGCTCAGCCACGTTGTTAACTTCGAATTGCCCAACCTCGCAGAAAGTTACGTTCACCGTATTGGGCGAACTGGCCGCGCTGGGAGGGAAGGAATAGCAATCTCATTTTGTAATGAAGGAGAAGAACGCAATCACTTACGAGGTATACAAAAACTAATAGGTCGCGAAGTTGAACTTATAACAGATCAACCTTTCAATATGCCTATGGAACCAGTAGGAATGATTATGCCTAAAGGTGGTGGTAGTAAAAAGAGTAGAAATCGGGGTGGAGGCGGTGGAGGTCGAAGCTACGGAGGTGGCAGTGGCGGAGGTCGAGGTTACGGAGGAAGTTCCAGAAGTGGTGGGGCAAGAAGCGGTGGTGGATATCGTAACTCTGAAAGAGATGACAGACGATCAAGAAGTTCTTCATTCGGACCACCAAGCAAAAGAGGAGGTGAAAATAAAGGGAGTTATTCTCGCGACAATAACGGAGGTAATGATAGAGACAACCGAGGTAGCGGCAGTAACGGATATGCTGCAAACAGAGGAAGTGACAATAGAGAGAACCGAGGTAGTGGCAGGGGCGGATATGCTGCAAACAGAGGTGGGAATAAAGAGAACCGAAGTAGTGGCGGGGGCGGATATGCTGCAAACAGAGGAAGTGACAACAGAGAGAACCGAGGTAGTGGTGGGGGCGGATATGCTGCAAACAGAAGTGGGAATAGAGAGAACCGAGGTAGTGGTGGGGGCGGATATGCTGCAAACAGAAGTGGGAATAGAGAGAACCGAGGTAGTGGNGGGGGCGGATATGCTGCAAACAGAGGAAGTGNNAANAGAGAGAACCGAGGTAGTGGCGGGGGCGGATATG
>JGI20151J14362_10000107_pt1 | contig 56818 bp, 54 predicted proteins | sample COG_01_FD_14362 | JGI IMG/M metagenome (IMG submission 14362)
GAAGAAGAAGAAGAACAGCTCGAATATGGAGAAACCAAGAATCCTGACAACGTTGAAGACCAGAAAGACGACAGCTTTGACCCCGCCAAGATTCAACGTCTCCTCGAAGACCCTAAGTTTATGGTCGAGACGCTCGACGCTGCGCGCGAGAAGATCCGCCGCCGCTACGAGCGTAATCTCACCTACATCGTCGATCGTGAAGCTACCGAAGTTCAAGAGTCCTTTATCAATGCAATGACTCAGCTGTTTGATCCACACTCCAGTTTCCTCTCTGCCGACACGCTTGAAAGCTTCAACTCTGCGGTGCAAAACTCGTTTGTTGGCATCGGCGCCCTGCTTCAGGACGACGACGGCATTTGCACCATTAAACAAATCCTTCCAGGTGGCCCTGCCGAAGAATCTGGCCTACTACATGACGAAGATAAAATCCTCGCCGTGGCACAGGGTAAAGACGGTGAATTTGAAGACGTCGTTGATATGCAACTGCGCTACGTCGTGCGCAAAATTAAAGGTGAGAAAGGCACGATCGTGCGCCTCCTCATTCGCCCTGGCTCCGCTGGCGATCCATCTGCCCGCAAGGATATTTCGATCACCCGCGGCGAGGTCAAACTCACCGCCAACCTCGCATCTGCAAAGTTAATCGATCTTCCGACAGCCGCCGGCGAACTCATTCCTGTTGGAGTTATCGAGCTACCCTCTTTCTATGGTAACATTGGCGCCGGCGGTACGTTGACCACAACTGCTGGCGACGTCACCGAACTTCTCAAAAAGCTAAGTGCCGCTGGGGCACAAGGCATCATTCTCGACCTTCGCATGAATGGTGGTGGCCTGCTCAGTGAAGCGGTACGCGTGGCCGGACTGTTCATCCCCATCGGCCCCGTCGTGCAAGTGCGTAACCCCGATGGCCGCACTGATGTGCTTTCCGATCGTGACCTTAATCTCGAATGGAGAGGTCCGCTGATCGTGCTGACTTCACGCTTCAGCGCCTCCGCCTCAGAGATCGTCGCTGGTGCGTTGCAAGACCACGGACGTGCGCTCATTGTTGGTAATAGTTCGACGCACGGCAAAGGCACCGTTCAGGAAGTTTACCACATGAACAGCCGACCCGCATTTTCTTGGTTCCAAAATGCCGCGCAGCCACAAGCCCGACCCGTCGCCTCAAAAATCACCATTAAACAATTCTACCTGCCTGGCGGCAGCTCCACTCAGCTCAAAGGGGTGCCCTCAGACATCGCCTTGCCATCGGTAAACGAGTTTCTGCCTATCGGTGAGTCCGATCTACCACATGCTCTAGCTTGGGATAAAATTCCCGAAGTCGAGTGGTTCAACGACTGGAAGAAACTCCGTATCTCGACCCCAGAAAAGCCCGAATTAAAGACCGCACTCGCTCAAAACAGCACGGCGCGACAGGCGAGCCTAGCAGAATTTGCATTCCTTAAGGAGCAGATCGAGTGGCGCAAAGCACGCTATGAAGAAAAGGCGATATCGCTCAACCTTGAGCAGCGCATCGCCCGTAAGATCGCAGATCGGACATACATCGACAGCATGGACGATGCCTACGAGACGCTCTGCGAGACCAACTACGTCGAAGAAGAATTTATCCTAAAGATTGCTGAAGAACAAGATATTCTCTCAAAGCAGAACCTGCTCGAAACAGGAGAAGCTGAAGCCGCACTCGCGGCCGAACAAGCTGCGAATGACATTGCGGCGGGCATCGTAGCAGTAGAAGAAGAGGAAGAAGAAGAAGAAGATGATGATGAAGAAGACAAGCCAGACTTCGACATCTACCTGCGCGAAAGCGCCCGCATCATGGCCGATTGGATCGAAATTGAGACTACTGACGACACTGCTGTCACCGCCACTAAGGTCGCTGCATCAGCGCAGGCACTGTAGAAAATCGCCGCGGATTTTAGTGACATATTGCTTCCTCAAATGTATCTGCATCAGGGACTTGTAGTATAATCGTGATTCCCTGCAGAGACTCCTCAGCGCGGATTTCGTTACCGCGGCCCACACTATGTGCGTGGTAAAGCCGCAGTTACGTGAAATGTCTGCCGAAGATGGCTAAATCTTGTTTGCATCGCAGCCACAAAAAACGCGCTCCCTATCGGAAACGCGTTTTTCAAAATGGCTTGGAATCAATACTTAGCGGCGGCGACGGCCTTTAGCTAGCTTCTGCGTAATTAAGAACTGAATACTAGACTCAAGGCGATCCACTTCACTCGGATCATGACCTTCGGCAGCTGCGATACTGAGGGCTTCTTCTGCACGTGCTTGGGCTGATTCGACCGCGGAAAGATCGATATCTTTGACGTCAATGGCAGCCTCAGTGAGCACCGATACGGTGTTACCCAGCACCTTGGCGAAGCCACAGTCAACTGCGATGAACTCTACCTGGCCGTCTTTGAACACCTTTAACTCGCCAGCGACGACTTTGGTGACCAATGGAATGTGACCAGTCAGAATACCCGCCTCGCCCGAGTCAGTCGGCAATACGACCTGATCGGCCTCGGTACTGAGGACCTTTTCGTCAGGTGTAATAATTTCTAGAGTAATCATTCTGATTTGAATTCCTTATTGGTAGCGTCGCTGCTTAGCCCTTTTTATTTGCTTCGATAGCCATGTCGATTCCGCCCTTCATATAGAGGTCGTTCTCGGCTAGGTCATCGCACTCACCATTCAGGATCATTTGGAAACCCTTAATGGTGTCTGCAGTCGAAACGTATTCACCCGGAGTGCCGGTGAAGATTTCCGCAACGTGGAATGGCTGTGAAAGGAATTTTTGAACCTTACGTGCGCGGTAAACAGTTTGCTTATCTTCAGGAGACAACTCATCCAGACCAAGAATCGCAATGATGTCTTGGAGATCTTTGTAACGCTGCAGTACGTTTTGTACACCACGAGCACATTGGTAGTGCTCTTCGCCAACGATTGCTGGGTCAAGTGCGTTGGAGATCGAAGCTAGCGGATCGACCGCAGGGTAAATACCAAGCTCAGCGATCGAACGCTCAAGAACGATGGTAGAGTCCAAGTGGGCGAAGGTGTTCGCTGGCGCAGGGTCAGTCAAATCATCCGCAGGGACGTAAACCGCTTGGAAGGAAGTAATCGAACCCTTCTTAGTGGAGGTAATACGCTCCTGAAGGTTACCCATTTCCTGAGAAAGTGTTGGCTGGTAACCCACCGCAGAAGGCGAACGACCTAAGAGCGCGGACACCTCGGCTCCGGCTTGTGAGAAGCGGAAGATGTTATCCACGAACAAAAGAACGTCTTGGTTCTTTTCGTCACGGAAGTATTCAGCCATGGTCAGACCGGAAAGCGCGACACGCATACGTGCACCAGGAGGCTCGTTCATTTGACCGTAGACCAGAGCCACTTTGGACTTACTGATATCTTTTTGATCGATCACACCTGCATCTGACATTTCGTGGTAAAGGTCATTTCCCTCACGAGAACGCTCACCGACACCGGCGAATACGGAGTAACCGCCGTGCGCCTTAGCAATATTGTTGATCAGCTCCATGATGACAACGGTCTTGCCAACACCCGCACCACCGAAAGCACCAACTTTACCGCCCTTAGTGAACGGGCAAATCAGGTCGATCACCTTTATGCCGGTCTCTAAAATCTCGGCATCAGTTGCTTGGTCGATCAGTTCTGGTGGGAGACGATGGATCGAGCGACGCTCGTCTGTTGCTACCGGGCCCTTTTCGTCAACTGTATCACCAGTCACGTTAAAGATGCGGCCGAGGACCGCTGGACCGACGGGGACAGAGATCGAAGATCCTGTGCCAACGACTTCCATGCCGCGGACGAGACCGTCGGTGGAGGTCATCGCGACCGCACGGACAAGACCTTCGCCCAAGTGCTGTTGCACTTCGAGTGTGAGGCTCTTTTCAGTGCCGCCGATTGTGTAGGCGATGGTGATGGCGTCGTAAATTTCAGGGACGCTGTCTTGCGGGAAGGCTGCGTCGACGACGGCGCCGATGACTTGGACAATTTTACCGTTTTTGCTCATGGTTGAAAAAGGAGTTAAATGTAAGAAGTAGAAGTTAGCTCTAGTGGGCAGATGCTGCGGCCGCAATTTCAAGAATTTCCTGAGTAATCGCAGCTTGGCGGGCTTTGTTATAGTCGAGAGTGAGATCGTCAACCAAAGTCGACGCGTTATCCGTAGCAGCCTTCATGGCGACCATGCGTGCACAATATTCGGCCGCACGGCTTTCGAGAAGGAGTTGGTGGATGATGACCTTCACATAAAGGTCTGGGAGTGCATCGAGCACGGCTTTCGCCGATGATTCGAAAATCATTTCACGGGTATCGCCACGTGCTTCCAAGGATGGCAGATCGCCGACGCGTTTTTTAAGCTGATCCAGGACTTCACGCAGATCAACAATCGGTAATAGGGTCTGAAGCACAGGCTCCTGCACGAGGACGTTAACGAAGCTCGGGTAAGCGACCTCGATGGTGTCGACTTCGCCATTCTTGTACGCATCAATCAGAAGTTTCAACATTGGGCGCAATTCAGAGAACGTTGCTTTGTCAGAAACAGTGAAATCTGCAATCAAATCGCGCTTTGAACGCGAGATGAACTGAGTCGCCTTACGGCCGACGGTGATAAACTTTGCCTCGCCTTTAATCTCCTCAACAATCTTACGAAATAGATTGGTGTTGAGTGCGCCGCACAGGCCCTTGTCAGTTGAGAGAATCAAAATGCCACGTGTGTTGACTTCGCGCTTCTCAAAGAAGGGATGAGAAATCGTCGCACCAGCCAAATCGAGCTTTTCACCGACGGTATCGAGCAAGTCAGCAAGGAGCAGTGCGTATGGGCGCCCAGCTACAGCAGCGTCCTGAGCTCGTTTCATCTTAGAGGAAGAAACCAGCTGCATCGCGCGCGTGATCTGCCGGGTATTCTTAACCGACTTAATGCGGCGGCGGATGTCGCGTAGATTAGCCATTTATTATATAAGATCGGAGTTCAGATAACAAAGGTCAGCGATTAAGCGGAAAAACCTGCCACCCACTCATCGAGGGAGGTCTTAAGAGCCGCTTCGGTTGCGTCGCTAATTGCTTTTTCGGCGCGGATGGTGCCCATCACTTTCGCACCACGAGTTTCGAGGAACTCACGCAGACTAGAAGTGGCGGCAACGATTTTAGCGACGTCAATCGCATCGAAGAAACCATTCTGAACGGCATAGATCAGTGAGGACTGAACTTCGACAGGAATCGGGTTGAACGCAGTTTGCTTGAACAATTCAACCACACGCGCACCACGCTCGAGTTGAGCTTTGGTCTTCGCGTCGAGATCCGAACCGAACTGAGCAAACGCTGCAAGCTCGCGGAACTGCGCGAGCTGAAGTTTCACCTTACCAGCAACCTTCTTAATCGCCTTGATCTGCGCTGCAGAACCGACACGAGAAACGGACAGACCCACCGATACCGCTGGGCGGATACCTTGATTGAACAAATCTGTTTCGAGGAAGACTTGGCCGTCAGTGATCGAAATCACGTTGGTCGGAATGTAAGCGGACACGTCGCCTGCTTGAGTTTCAATGATCGGCAGCGCTGTAAGCGAACCATTACCATTGTCCTCATTCACACGAGCGGAACGCTCGAGGAGGCGTGAGTGAAGATAAAACACATCACCAGGATACGCTTCACGACCAGATGGGCGCTTCAGAATCAAAGAAATTTGACGATAGGCAACCGCTTGCTTGGAAAGGTCATCATAGACGATCAGCGCATCCATACCATTGTTCATGAAGAACTCACCCATCGATGCACCAGAGAAGGGCGCGATATATTGGTTGGCAGGATTATCGCCAGCAGACGCAGAAACGATAATGGTGTATTCCATCGCGCCAGCTTTCTCGAGTACGGCAATGGTGCGAGCGATGTTGGAATTCTTCTGACCAACAGCAACGTAGATCGAATAAACCGGACGGAAGTCTTCCGGGAAGGTGCCATCCTCATTGCGGTGCTGGTTGTTGATCTTCCCTTGATTGATGATGGTATCAATCGCGATCGTTGTCTTACCAGTTGAGCGGTCACCAATGATGAGCTCACGTTGGCCACGACCGATGGGGATCATCGAGTCGATAGACATGATGCCCGTTTGCATTGGCTGATCAACCGACTTGCGCGGGATGATGCCGGGAGCGACTTGGTCGACAGGATATGTCTCGGTGGAGTTGATTGGCCCTTTGCCATCGATTGGGTTACCAATCGCGTCAACCACACGACCTAGCAGGCCCATGCCAACCGGAACGGAAAGTAGTGTACCTGTGGTGGAGGCTTCGTCGCCTTCCTTTAGCTTGGAGTAATCACCTAGAATAACGCAACCGACTTCATCTTCTTCAAGATTCAAGGCGATTCCGAAGACGCTCTGACCGAAATCGATCATTTCGTTATACATGACACCGGATAAGCCTTCGAGCTTGGCGACGCCATCTGCGATGGCGACGATTCGACCGGTGTTGGATTTGACGGCGCTGGCTTGGAAGCTAGCGATCTCGTTTTCAATTTGTTCGACTATAGAGCTCATGAGAAACTAATGGGGAGAAAGTGTGTAAGGTTAGAGAGTGCGAATGTTGATTATTTGACGTTCTCGGCAAGGCGCTGAAGGTGCCCGGCTACGGACGCATCATACACATCGTCGCCGACGCGCACACGCACACCAGCAATTAGAGAAGTATCTTGTTGAGTAACCGCGCTGACAGCGCGGCCATACATTTTGGAATAGGTCGTTTCAATCGTCTTTAACGCATCGTCACTCAATGCGCCTGGCGTCGATACGACGGCCGTCTGCAGCGCGATCTCGCGACGTAGAAAGCCAAGGAAGGTCTTGAGAACCGTAAGATGGTGGCGGTGTTGCACGTGCTTGAGGCCAGCGAGGACTTCGCCGACTTTGGCTTCAGTCACAACGCCATTGTCCTTAGACAGCTCTAGGAGCTTCTTGGCTAAGCGGGTGATCTTTTGGTCGCGTTTCATCAGATGGAAAAACTAAGGCTTAGTTACCTGTGCTAGCCAATTCCTTGGCGGCAGAATCGGAAAAGGTTTGTTTCTCCGCATCTGAAAGGTCGCGAGAAAGCACCTTTGAGGACGTCGCCACAACCAGACGGGCGACTTCTTGACGCACATCCGCAAGCATCTTTTGGCGTTCGAGCTCTGCGGCTTCACTCGCCTTACGGATGATCGCTTCAGCCTGTGCGGCAGCTTCTTGTGTCTTTTGCTCGATCATCTCTTTGGACTGTTCGCGAGACTCAGTCAGAATCTTTTGAGCATCCACAGCCGCGGTCTTGATTTTCTCAGCACGCTCGCGCTCAGCGGCAGCAAGTTGCGCTTTCATTTCTTCAGCATACTGAAGACCGTCAGCAATTTTCTGTTGGCGTTCATCCAGCGTCGCAACGATTGGCTTAACGGCGAATTTGTAGAGAACCAAAGCGACCAGACAGAAGTTAATCATCTGCGCGATCAAAGTCGGAAGTTTCACACCGAACTTATCAGTGACCATAGTCAGCTTGTCGGCTTCGGCGGGCGTCGCCGCTTCACCGTGGTCGGCCACATCGCTAATTGCATCGTGAGCGACTGCGTGGGCGTCTTCGGCGGCGATGAGACCGAACGGCACAGAAAGTGCGAGTAGCAGAGTGATCAGTATGGCCTTCATTATGAGGAAAGTATATTAGATAGAATCGGAAAAAGCCGGCGATCCGAAGATCGCCGGCAAAGACTTATTTTGCCAGACTAGACAAGGAAGATTGCGAAGAAGATAATCGCTTCAGCGAAAGCCATAGCGATAATCGATTGAACCAGCACTTTAGTGGCTGCTTCTGGATTCCGGGCTACGCCTGCACAAGCTCCGAAGCCGACAAGGCCGATACCAAGTGGCACCCCAAGAGCTGCCGCTGCTACGTGAATTTTACCTTCAACTGCTGCTAGAATTAGATCGTACATATTATTTGTATTTAGGTTGTTTAGTTTGCTTCTGCGCCGTCCACGGTTGCTACATGGTCCCGAACACGGAAAGGGTTGATTAGATTAGTGTGCTTCTTCGTCGTGATTGGTCATCAAGCCGATGTAAATAGCGACTAGTAGCGTAAAGATGAGCGCTTGAACCACACCGACGAGCACCTCGTAAAAGTAGAATGGAATCGGCACGATATAAGGAGCCATCCCTGTCATGCTAGTCAGCAGGTTTTCGCCGCCGAAGACGTTACCGTACAAACGAAAAGACAGAGAAACTGGGCGGAATGCAATCGAGACAATTTCAATAATACCGACCATGAAGAAGATGGGCGCCAAAAGAATATAAATTACCTTCGGTGTTTCTTTTTTGTCGGCCTTGTTACCAAAAAGCTCCCAGGCAAAAAATTTCGGACCCGCCACTTTAAGGCTGATCACAAGCCATGCGACCATCGACACTAGCGCCATGCCGAGCGTTGCATTCAAGTCAGCACTCGCAGGCCGCATCCAATAAGTAAAGTGACCGTCGTGCTCAATATGCCCAAATACCCCGACGCCTGGAATCAAACCACTCCAGTTATGAATCACAATAAACAGAAAGAGGCCGATCAGCAGCGGGAATGCCAGCGGAAATGCCTTTTTCCCAACAACCGGCACCAGTAGATCGCGTAGTCCATCGATTAAACTTTCAATCACTGCCTGCCCTTTGCTCGGGATCAACTGAGGCGTACCAACCGAAAAACGAATGACCAAAATCAGCACAATTGAAATCACCCAGGTCGTTAGAATCGAGTTTGTGATTGGTAGGCCAAAAAGCTCCGTCAAGTGATACGGAGACGGGCTCACACCACCCGCAGCATGCAGCGCGGATGCCGTTCCAGAAAAAAGAAGGACTGTTGGTAGTAACTTGTTCACGAAGAACTAAAAAGAAAGTTGTTTGTTGCGGCGAGGAACCGCTGGAAAGGCGAACTTAATGGAGCCGCAACCTTATTGCGTCAACACCTAATGATTCTTTTAATCTTAGCATTAGTTGGACTTATGGCTTCTATCAATTCCACGTGTTATATCTAAACTTGCGCCGCAGTGCACATCGCCTAATTGTTATTCAGACTGCAGCATAGCCATGAGTAGCCCGACCAATTTAACCGACAGCATTGCACGCCTCCGCGACCGCAAGGGCGGCTCTAATATTGTCAGCGGAAAGCGCCCAGCAGCAAAACCACCTGCGCCGCGCAACAAACCAAGCAGCGAACGCCGATTCGCGACGGATTCGTTCATATTGTTTGCCTACATATTGCTAGGCATCGCGGCCGTCTGCCAGTTGATTCTCATCGTCTGGCTGGATATTATTTAAGCCCGCGCGGCTAGACCCGACGCGCCACCACCGAGTGGTAGCCATCCATCAATTCCTGGAAATAGGTCTCCATCTCGTGCGGCCACTCCGCCGCCGTGTCGATCTCCCACTCAGGGTGCGCCTGTAAATGCTCCACCGTCCACTCGTAGTACGGCAAATCGTCTGATCGGAAGCAGAACCGTCCGCCCGATTCCGTACGCCGCGCCACTTCATCCAGAAATGCCACCTGCACCATACGGCGACGATGGTGCTTCGCTTTAGGCCAAGGATCAGGGAACAGGAGCACCGTCATATCAAAGCGTATCCGCTCCGGCAGCACTTCTAGAAATTCACCCAATTCCGCTTTAAAAAAATGCAGATTCTGCAGCTGGCGCTTATCCCGTTTATCGAGACCCTTGCGAATCCGCCAAGAGATGAGATCAATCCCCACGCAGGTTTGCTCGAGGTTTTCCTCTGCATAACTCGTGAGCCAGTGGCCATGGCCACAGCCAGCCTCAAACAAGATGCGGTCGACTCCCTCCAGCGCAGCGCCACACTCCGTTCTCAACGCGGCCTTACGCTCTGTTTGTTTTTCCAATTCACGAGCATGCGCTGCTGAAATTTCCATAATGCCCGTTTATGCACCGCCACACTCGACAAGGTCAAGGCAGTTGAGACCCACAAATCCCCCGTCTCACGACGGAGGCCACCAAACAATCTGACCTCGATCTGTTAGTCGGGGAGCACCATGTGGCATCGATCGTCAGATCGGGGAACAGCTGAGTCCGCGACCCGGCACAGGCACTGCGCCCATCACTCTTTCACCCTGACCTAACCACTAGCATCGCGGGATCAACCAGCTGGCGACGACGATTCCTCCGCTTGCGACTGCTTATAGGGCAGACTAAAATAAAATTTAGCCCCCTGCCCCGCTTCGCTCTCGACCGAGACGCTGCCACCATGCTGTTGCACAATATGCTTGATGATACTCAACCCAAGCCCCGTGCCGCCACTTTCACGCGAACGCCCTTTATCCACCCGGTAAAAGCGCTCGAAAATATGCGGGATGTCCTTCTGTGGAATGCCAGGCCCGTCATCGGTAACCGTGCACAGCACTTTGTTTTTCAATTCATCATATCGAGCAGACACAGTTAGCAAGGTAAAATCAGGCGCATAGCGGAACGCATTTTCGATTAGATTATCAAACACTTGCTGAATCCTAAAGCGATCAAAGGCAAACTCCCCTACCCGCTCATCAAAATCCAGCTTGATTGACTGTTCTTGGGCATTCAGCCGCGATTTATACGGCTCTAACATCTCTTCTAGCAATTGCTGCAGGGACTGCATCGAAGTTTGTATCCGCTCCGGGTTGGACTCCAAGCGCGATAGCACCAATAGGTCCTCCACTAGTAAGTGCAGGCGCTGTGCATTGTTCACAATCTTATCCAAAAAGCGCGCACGCGTCTCTTCGGGTAAGGTGGCATGATCCTCGACCAGCGTTTCCGCAAATCCCTTAATAATCGTTAAAGGGGTGCGCAACTCATGAGACACATTGGCCACAAAATCGCGTCGCACCTCCTCAAGGCCCTTCAACCGGGTGATGTCATGCAGTACCAATAGCGTCGACTCTGTACCCTGCCCAGACACGCCACACACCGCCACGCATGAAACCTCAAACCAGAGGACCTCGCCTAGGCGCTCAACACTCACCTCCTGCCGCTTCGGGTTGTGGTCCTCGCGATACGCTTTTAAAACCTCTAGCAGACTGGTCGAACGCAACGCAGTCTCCACCCGTGCGCCCTTCAATGCTCGCGTTCGCTGAAATAGGCGCTGGGNCGAATCATTCACAAATTCAATTACATGTTGATCGTTAAAGATAATCACCGCCTCTTGAATCGACCCCAACAACGCCTCCAACTGATTCGAAAGCCCTGACTCCACGTCGGCATAACCACGATAGCGAACAATCAAACCATTTGTCTCCTTGATCAGCCCATCAAACCCCAAACGCTTCAACATCGAAGTTGGCTCATTCACCAACATACAACGATTCCGGCGGACCGCATCCTGTAACTCGCGCGCGATACGCCGGGTCTTCAACGCCGTCGTCAAAAGCACGATCAAAGCCGCACAAAGCAGCGAACTCAGAAAAATAACCATTAGATATCGACGGCACGGTAGCCGACCCCGCGAACGGTCTCGATCAAATGTGCATACGCCCCCAACTTTTCTCGAACACGGCGTACGTGCGTGTCCACCGTGCGCGTCTCTATATCAGTGTCATAGTTCCAAACAGCCACGAGCAAATGCTCCCGCGACTGCACGCGTCCCTTGCGCTCCATCAGTAGTTGTAACAAGCGAAACTCGGTCGCAGTCAGGGTCACCTCTACACCATCGATGCTCAACTGATGTAACTCTGCATCTATCAGCACCCCGCTGATTTCGATACGCGTGGACTTAGTCGTCTGTGTCACTGTCGCGCTACGTGCTAGAAGCTTTCCCACACGAATTGATAACTCTTTCATATTAAANGGCTTAGGCAAATAATCGTCCGCGCCCAGCTCCAAGCCTTGAATCCGATCTTCGGTTTCTCCACGCGCTGTCAGAAAAATGATAGGGACATGCTTCAGTAAAGGATCGGCACGCGCCATGCGGCACAGTTGCAAACCACTCAGCACAGGCATCATGATATCAAGAATCATAATCTCAGGCTCAAAGTCACGCGCAGTACTGGCAAATAACAAAGGATCATTCAATGCCTGACAGCGATAGCCTTCCTGCTCGAGTTTATACTTCAATAACTCTGTGACATCAGACTCATCATCGACGACTAGGATACGCTGGGCTTTAAGAGTATGCATACTGTGGAATTGAGAATAATTTATAACAAGCGTTCACCATCGAAAAGCAACGACCGTTCTTTAGGCACTTACACATTTCGCTAAAACAAAAAATAAGTCGCTCTACCTCAACGCTTAAACACTTAAAGAGAAGACACTCAAGAGATTTTACCCAGCGTCACACGATTGTCACGATCACTCCCCCTAGGTTCGCCCTCGCGAACCAAATTAGCAGCTCTCCACTAAGCTTTTTTCTTGTTCGCGCGACGCGCTTCCAGATGCACCATCAGGATGCTAATATCCGCAGGATTTACGCCACTAATACGATTGGCCTGGCCCAGCGTACGCGGCATAATTTCGATCAACTTTTGCGCGCTCTCAGCCCTCAATCCTTTGACTAGAGAGTAATCAAACCTATCCGGGATGCGGATGTGGTCGATGTGCTTCATCTTCTCAATCTGCTTTCTCTCACGCTCAAGATAACCCTTGAACACGACGCGGTAGTGCACCTCTGCGCGCACCTCTTTAGATTCAGCTTTCAACGCTTGCGGAAAGTCGTCCTGCAAATGAGAACGACGCAAGTGAAGCGCATAGCTCTCCCCTGCCCTGAGTTCGTCTTCCAGCCGCTGCGTCCACTNAGCGACCTTAGCGGCCTTCGACNTAATCCGCTTTAGTCGCTGAATACCAACGAGTTGCAGTTTTTCAGAATGCTCCATTAAGCGTATTTCTGCACTCGGATGGTTAAACAANAGTCGATGCTCGGCACGGCTGGAAAACATCCGATACGGCTCTTTGGTTCCCTTCGTGACTAGGTCATCAATCAATACCCCCAAATACGCCTCGTGGCGCTTGAGCACTAATGGCTCACTGCCGCGCAACTTCTGCACTGCATTCACGCCGGCAATAAGGCCCTGCCCTGCCGCCTCCTCATAGCCAGACGTCCCGTTGATCTGGCCAGCAAAGAATAGATTCTCCACCTTCTTTGATTCAAGCGAAGGAAACAATTGTGTCGGCGGCGCAAAGTCATACTCCACCGCATACGCCGGGCGTAGCATGTGAACCTTCTCCAAGCCATCGATACTCCGCAGCATGTCCAACTGGACACTAAAAGGTAAACTGGTTGAGAGCCCATTGATGTACCATTCGTTGGTATTGCGCCCTTCTGGCTCAAGAAATAGCATATGCCGCTCCTTGTCGGCAAAGCGGACGAACTTATCTTCAATACTTGGGCAGTAGCGCGGGCCAGTGCCCTCGATCTGACCTGAGTACATCGGCGACAAGTGCAGATTATCGGTCACCACTTGCCGTGTCTCCGCCCCGGTGTAAGTCATCCAGCATGACACTTGATCTTTACCCGGCAACCACCCGAGCTTGCGCTGCCCTGGATGTTCCACGTGGAACAGTTCATGCTCTGACTCACGGGCGCCCTGCTCGGATTGTTCCACGTGGAACACATTATCAACCCCGCGGGTATCATAAAAAGCAAACAAGGTCGGATCAGGATCACCCCGCTGCTCTTCGAGTTGGCTGAAATCGATACTACTCCCCAAAATACGCGCCGGCGTGCCAGTCTTGAGCCGCTCAAGCTCGATACCTGCCTCTTGAAAAGAACCCGAAAGCCCTTCCGCAGAGACATCGCCCATCCGGCCACCCTTATTGGTGTTCTTGCCCACGTGCATCAGGCCACGCAGAAAGGTCCCCGTAGTGACCACCACCGTCCTCGCATAGAAATCTACGTCGAGGTTGGTGCGCACGCCCACCACACGCCCGCCTTTATAGATAAGCCCCTGAACCATCGCCTGAAACAAGTCGAGATTGGCCTGAAGCTCGAGTACGTGCTTCATCCGGTACTGATACGCCTTCTTATCACACTGCGCACGTGGCGCCTGCACCGCCGGGCCCTTTGATGCATTTAACAAACGAAACTGAATCGCCGTCGTATCGGTATTAATCGCCATCTCCCCGCCAAGTGCATCAATCTCACGCACCATATGTCCCTTAGCCTGGCCACCAATCGCTGGATTACAGCTCATTTGAGCGACAGTATCTAAATTGCCAGTCAGCATCAAAACATCGGCACCCAGCCGCGCAGCGGCAAGGGCAGCTTCACAGCCAGCATGACCGGCTCCACAGACAATCACATCGTAGGGCTGGTTCGGCCCAAATTTTAATCCGCCACTCATTTTCCGATACAAAACTGTTTAAATAGACTGTCGAGCATACGCTCATTATCCACTTTACCAACTACCTTACCGATAGACTCCACAGCAGCACGCAAATCTGAAGCAATCAACTCAGACAAATCATCCTGCTTCATTTTCTGCGACGCCAGCTCTAATGAGTCATAAGCCTCACACAGCGCACTAGCATGGCGGGCATTGACGACGACACCATCGGTCGCATTCGGTTGCTGCACTGCAGACTCAATCGAATCTATCCAAAGCTCGCGAAACGCCTGTAGGCCAGCGTGCTCTTGCAGCGATATACGTGCGTGCTGAAATTCAGGCAGAAAATCGTGATGCTCGCATGCATTTGGTAGATCGATTTTGTTTTCAACCACAATTGTATTCTTAGGCGTCATTTGAGCCAGCAACGACTCGGGCAGGGCAGGGGAGGGCAACGAGGCATCCAGCATCAGCAAAAAGAAATCTGCAGTTTCAGCCTGCTCAATCGTATGGTTGATGCCAATTTGCTCAATCACATCACCGGCTTCATGCAGACCCGCCGTATCCAGAATCTCAATACGCCAAGGGCCCACCATTAAAAACGCTGAGATGTAGTCACGAGTCGTGCCTGGCATATCACTAACAATCGACCGATCTGAACCAGTCAGCGTATTAATCAAACTGCTCTTACCCACATTCGGCTCACCAATAATTAGCGCCTTAACACCCTCGCGTAGAAGCGCTGTATAACGTTGAGTATCAATTAGTTCCGAAATCTCAATGATTAACTTTCGCAGCTCTGCAGCAGGTCCTTGCTGATCCTCACTGGGCAAATCTTCTTCAGGAAAATCAATATATGCTTCGAGATGCGCCATGACACTCAGGAGCCGATCCGTCAACTCACTCATCTTACGCCCAACTGAACCGTGCAACTGTCGCTGCGCTACTTCGATACTGCGATCCGAACGCGCTCGAATCAGATCTGACACCGCCTCGGCCTGACTTAGATCCATCTTACCATTTAGAAAGGCAGTGCGCGTAAACTCGCCTGGCTCTGCCGGCCGGCAACCACGAGCAAAGAGATCCGCGATGATTTTCTGCACGATCAAGGGATTGCCATGAGGAGCGATTTCAAGCATCGCTTCGCCCGTAAAAGACTTACCCAGCTCGAAGTACGTGACAACACAGTCATCAATACTCGCACCAATTACATCCTGGTAAGTGCCAAAATGAGCATAGCGCGGCGCGAGAGCTTGCTCGCGACCTAAAATTTCAGCCGAGAGGCCCGAACAAGCAGGACCACTCAAGCGAATCACCGCGATGGCTGATTCGCCAGCCGGAGTCGAAAGAGCAACTATTGTATCAGTGGCGGGCATAATGCCGCAAAGTTCGTCACATATGCCGTGGCGTCAAGTACACATCTGCAGCGCTCTATTTAGCGATAAATGAGTTCCCATCTAGAGTAGGGCACGTAGAGTGAAAAATAGACCCATCCTTGATGGTTTAAAACCATAAAAATACACCCTTCGTAGTAGGTGAGAGCTCAAACACTTCTGCAACCTACAACACGGGCAGGGAGGGGGGGGCACTGTAACTCGATATCTTTAGCTAGATTACACTCAGCATACTCGCAGCATTAAGCTTACGTGAGACCTGACTATAACTCACACCTTTAGTTCTACTCGGGTTGAGCTACTTCACCAGTCAGTGACTCTCCGCCGCGGACCTGAACTTTGGACATGATCAATTCTGCCAACTCTGCAGCTAGTTCTGGGTTATCTTTAATGTGTTGCTTCGCAGCCTCGCGACCTTGGCCGATCATTTCGCCTTTATATGAAATCCATGAGCCCTTCTTCTCGAGCATCTTATGCTCGACGCCTAAATCAACCAAAGAACCCGAGTGCGAGATGCCTTCGTTGTACATGATATCGAATTCGGTCTCCGTGAATGGGGGAGCAACCTTATTTTTGACCATCTTAATACGCGTCCGGTTGCCGACCACCTTGCCCGACGACTCTTTAATCTGGCCGATTCGACGAATGTCCATACGAACCGAAGAGAAGAACTTCAGCGCACGGCCACCAGGCTGAGTTTCAGGGCTCCCAAACATAACACCAATTTTTTCGCGTATCTGATTGGTGAAGAGAACCACACATTGTGATTTGCTAATACACGCGGTGAGACGGCGCATCGCCTGACTCATCATACGTGCTTGAAGGCCGACGGTCGTGTCACCCATCTGACCATCCAGTTCGTGTTTAGAAACGAGGGCGGCGACCGAATCGACCACGATAATATCGACCGCACCAGAACGAATCAGTGTTTCAGTGATATTTAGTGCATCTTCGCCACTTTCAGGCTGCGACACCATTAAATTTTCAAGATCAACACCCACCACCTTCGCATAGCGTGGATCAAGCGCGTGTTCCACATCAATAAATACGGCGTTGCCGCCTTGCTTCTGAGCTTGAGCAATAATGCTCAAGCAAAATGTCGTCTTTCCAGAACTCTCGGGCCCGTAGATTTCGCAGACACGCCCACGGGGGAGACCGCCAATCCCTGTGGCCAGGTCAATGGCGATCGAACCAGTGGAGATGACATCAATCTCCATTTTTGTCGCTTCGCCCAGTCGCATAATAGCGCCATTTCCGAACTGCTTATTAATCCCCGAGAATGCTAGATCCAAGTTTTTGCGATCCGCTTCGGGATTGCGTGCTATTTTTTTAATTTGTGCTTTTGCGGCCATATCAGTAGTGAGTTTGTTGTTAGTGTTGATTTATAAATTAGATTGAGTACGACTTTGACGATGGCAAGTTTAAATGATAATTTGTTCACTATATTAGTGGCCCACTCAAATCAGCAAGAATTCGGCTGCTACCTACAGACGCAAAGGAGCACATCGAAGATCTGTATCACTAGCGAGGGCTTGGAAGCCTTGCTTTTCAAGGGTAGCGCACGCCCTAATACCCGCGAGGATAATGTTTTTCGGACGCCGTTCATGAAATGGTTGCATGCTGTTCAAAACATGTCGTTTAAAGAAAAATGGTCACAACTAGCGTCACAAGGCACTAATTTCCAACAAGCCGTCCGGCGCACGCTGCTCGAAATTCCACTAGCGCAGCGAGTGAACTACAAAGCAATCGCCACTCGTATTGGGCAACCTACTGCCAGTCGCGCAGTCGGCTCAGCAATTGCAGCAAATCCCATTGCATTACTTATTCCATGTCATCGTGTAGTGCCTGCAGTGGGTGGCACTGGAAACTATCGCTGGGGCTTTGAGCGTAAACTTGCACTCGTGGAGGCTTAGCAGTTAGAAAGGGCCGACCTGTATCAACTATTTCAGTAAAACTATGCCGACTAACAAACCAAAAACTCCAGTGCCCGATGGGGTGCGCTATGCTCGTTGGGCAGGGCATGCCCTGGGATGTATTTTAATCTGCGCAGCAATTGTCTCTGTAATCCGAGGTCTAGAGGGGACTTTCAATAGCATTAAAGCCAGCTACTTCATCCTGTATGGTTTCGTGCTAAATATCCCATTTATACGGATCTCAGATGCTCGGTGGAAATTGATCTACGGGATGTTGGTTTTTTGTTCGGTCGCCTTCGTCTTCGTGATGGTAGTATCGGTCATGTTTAACTACATGGATGCGGCAGATCGCGGCGAACGCCTTGGGGTGCCGGGGCTTGAGGGTACTTTAATCTTTCTAGCGCTCATGCAAGTACCAGCCGTCCTGTTTCAACGTAGGCCTGACTTAATTGACTAAATGGGCGCACGGTACAAACACGTCATCTGGGACTGGAACGGCACACTACTCAACGACACCGAGCTATGTGTCGATGTGCTCAATGCATTACTTGCCAGGCGGGGCAGGGCGCCACTCTCAGAGCAAGACTATCGCAATCATTTCGGGTTTCCCGTCGTTAACTTTTACGACTACCTCGGCTTCGACATCGATACAGATAGCTTTGATCGAGTCAGCCGTGAATTCATTGACGACTATCAAGCGCGCTGTTTTGACGAATGTAAATTACATCCCGAAGCAGATCAAGTTCTCACAGATCTTGCGCAACTGGGCATGAGCCACTCGGTGCTTTCGGCCGCAAAACAAGAAGCACTCAACGAAGGCATACGCCATTTCGGCATCCGAGCACACTTTATGGGCCTGATAGGCACAGATAATATCTATGCCCAAGGAAAAGTCGCACAAGGCCACCATTGGATCGAACAACTCCACTGGCAGCCAGATGAGATCGTCTTGATTGGAGATACCTTACACGACTTTGAGGTAGCCGAAGCCATTGGTACGCATTGTATCCTGATGGCACATGGCCACCACAGCTCCGAACGACTAGACCAGACCGGCGCGCCAGTGGTGCATTCGTTGCGGGAACTAGTGCAACTGCTACGATCGCCGTGATACCTTCGTCGTTAGGGCATTGACCACCACCTAGGCTCCACCTACTGTAAATAACACAATGTAGGCAGGCATTGAAAAATACAATTGCCAGAAATCAGTTTAAGAAGTGAGTTAGCCGACATATTGAAATTAGGCAAACTACCTGCGCCTAAGCAATCGACACACTCCAACGCGTTTCTGATGAACCCCACTCAGGGTGTTCTCCGCGAACAGAGCCACTTTCACCATTTTATGGACATTGCTATTGTCACTGGGGCTGAAACTCCACTCGGACTTCGCTTGATCGAAGACCTTATTCGCCAAGGGTGCCGCGTGCACGGGATCGGCAACAATTTTTCACACGTCACTTTTGCACATAAGCATTTTGTTGCACATGCAATTGACTTGAGCGATCTCGAAGTAGTTGCCCACACTGCCGCAGCCATTATCGAGCAGGAACAGGCTATTCATATCCTGATCCATGCAATCGATGTGACGCCAGGTGCTATCTTTGAGCAACTACCCGTCGGCAACCTCGAAGCCATCCTTAAGGTCGGACTGCTTGGGCCCGTAATGCTCACACGCATGGCTTTGCCTAACCTCCTACGCTTTCGCGGCCAACTGATTAACATTATTCCAGCTAATAAGAGCGGCCACATCGCTAGCGCAGTCAACGCCCTCATCGAAGGCGGCTTGCGTGAGATGAACACTGCATTGTTTGATCAGGCACGCGATGCTGGTCTGCGCGTAACAAATCTCATCCTTCGGCAAAATACAGTGACGGATGATGCGACCTTCACTGATAAGCACTTGCAAACCCGCATCGATGCCGAGCATGTCGCCCGCACTGTCGAGCAATTGCTCAATCCGAACGAACCAAACGTCCCCAACGAAATCACTCTACATCCGCGCCTCAGTGGCGCCGCTGAGGAAATTTTGCCTGAAACCGCCTTACCCATCGATCCGTACAATTCCGTGGTGCTACCTCCGCAAAAGTACTGCCCACCAGAACAGGAGGCCATTCTCACTAGAGAACCGGACCAAATCGAGCGCACCATTCCTTACACAGATGAGGAAATAGAGGAGAAAATCGCCTCAGCTATCGAGGACTATGAATCTCAGACTGAGCGCCACAAAGAGCCTAAGGGGAATAAGAAAAATACGCGTAAAGATGGTGACCGTGAACTGAAACAGTCTCGCTCCGGGTCAAGAGAACAGTCTGACCAGCCAAAAAAAGACACTTTAATAGGCGGGGAGCAATCGGACCAACCGAAATCACGTCGTGGTCGTCGCCGTGGCGGACGCAACCACAATAAGAGTCGCGAACAACAACAAGAAGACGACACTCCAAATAGCAACCATGAGCGCAACAAGTCAGCCTTTAAGGAAACCAAATCTCTAACTGGTGACAAAAATAAGTCCTCCAGATCTAAAAAGGACAAAAATTTAGAGAAAACGCCACGGCCTGGACGTAATCGTAGCCGCAAGCCTGTTGTTAGGCCTGATGAAAAATACGCGGCTTACAAGCCATCTAGTACTCCGGCAACTGAACCCTCCAAAGCTAAGCCTAAACAGCCCAAACAAGATTCATTCCAACCCCGAGAAGTCGTGCTTAAAGCGCCAAACTCTAAAAAGAAGGCTGCCAAGCCGAAAAAAACACCAGCGAGCAAAGCACAAAAGCAACTCGTATTGGTATCTGACACGCCCGCAGTGAAGAAAAAAGCAGCAAAGAAAGCGGCTAAAAAGACCACTAAGAAAGTCGCAGTCAAAAAAGTAGCAGCCAAGAAAGCGGCTAAAAAAGCAGTGGTAAAAAAGACAGCCACAAAGAAAAGCACCCCAAAGACTCCTGCAAAAAAAGTGACCAAGAGGGCCGTCAAGAAAGCAGCGAAAAAAGCCGAATAGAGTAGGGGACTTGCTGGTTACCACTGAAACCCAATTGCGTTGAGAAACGCACTGGCAATAATATTATGCCCGACGGCATTGGGATGCACGCGATCTTCACAAAGTTGCGAAGTATGGTTGTGCTTCAACCAAACATTAAATGCAGCCTGCAGATCGACAAATCGCAACTCATTGCGCTCAGCAATTGCACGAGCGGCGGCTCCATAGTGATCCATCAACTCGCGCATCGGCTCTTTTGCATTCGTCTCCAAGAAGAATGGTGACATTATCACCATGCCTTGCACCTGAGGTAATGTGCGCTCGACCAACCCCTGCAACTTCTCGCTGTAGGCTGACAACGACACTTGCTCATCAAGTGGAGTATCAAACTGACGCCAAACATCATTAATCCCGATCATAACCGACACCCAATCTGGTTGATGCGCTAATACATCCACATCCCAACGCACTTCTAAATCCGTCACACGGTTGCCCGAGATGCCCGTATTCAAATAACGAACCTTTACCTCGGGATGATGCGCGTCTAATAGAGCCTGCACTTGAGCCACGTAACCAGCGCCAAGGTCCGCGCCGCCTGATTCACGATCTCGGCAACAATCAGTAATTGAGTCACCAACAAAAAGTAGGGTGGTTGGTTTAGTAAACAGCATATAATTTTAAAAGTTGTATTTTGCCAGCAACACAAGGGCTTAAATAGGCCAGTCCCCGTTCTGAATACGTGTTGCTGAGAAGCGCTCGAAGGTCGCTTCTGTCATTTCATAAGCCCACACATCGCCGAGACACACCCCGGACTCGTTGAAGCATTCGACGCGCACGCGCACATACTCATTATGCTCATTGGGTCGATTGGGTTTAAATCCTTCCAGCACATCGAGTTGAAAAAAGTCTGCTGGGCGCAGGAATGTCAGCACATAGCCCTGCACCCATGCATCGCCACGTAAAAAAACTCCTGGATAACCAACATGTAAATCGTAGAGCTCACCGCGAATCTTAGCTGGAATCGCCAAGTCAACCTTACCCTCACAGAACTGAGACCAATAAGACCCACCCGGCTTAAGAGTGCCATATACAAAGACTTTTTGCGTGCTATTCTCCATAACTTTTACGGGGGCCGTTCGAGCCCCCGATCACAGGCAAGGATGCCAGTGCGAATCAATGTGACCGATCGATCTCAAACTACTTTTCCGGCTTTGACCAGAATGAGTTGCTGAGGCGATAATTTAGACNCGCGCTAATTTCATTCACCTCCCCCCTTTGGTNGGTCAAATTGTTAGCACTTTTTAAACCACTCTTNACCGCATCTAACGAATCTGTTACCATTGTCTGCATATTCTAGGTTTACAATCCGCGCTAGCTCAACATTCTCCGCACTCCTCATGAACCGGGTCTATATCAAAACCTACGGGTGCCAAATGAATGAACGAGATTCCGAAGCAGTCGCTGCGATGCTACGGGGGAAAGGCTATGCCTTAGTCGACAACGAAAAGGAGGCCGACGTCGTTCTACTCAATACTTGTAGCGTGCGCGATCAAGCCGAGCAAAAAGCGATTGGCAAAGCTGGCCACCTCGCAAAGCGTAAGCGTAAAGACCCCAACTTCATTATCGGTGTAATGGGTTGTATGGCTCAAAATCGTGGTGGCGCGCTACTTGATAGCTTGCCAGATCTAGACCTCATTGTTGGTACCCAGAAATTCCACCGCGTGCCCGATCATTTGACGAATATGATCGCTACAATGCAGGGACAGGGTCCACGCCCCGCCTCTATTATTGACCTCGAAGAAGAGGCAGACTCACAAAATACAATTAAATCGCACACCAGTGAGACGCGCCAAGTCACAGCCTTTGTCAGCATCATGCAGGGCTGTAACATGAAGTGCTCGTATTGCATCGTGCCAAAAACACGTGGCGTTGAACGCGGTCGACCAATGGACGAAATCATTGATGAGATCGAGAAGCTGGCTGCCAACGGCACGCGTGAAGTAACACTTCTCGGCCAAATCGTGAACCAATACGGGATTCGAGAATTTCCATTCGTAGACAAGAAAAGCCCTTTCGTGCAATTACTAGAACGCGTTCATGAAATCGAAGGTATTGATCGCATCCGTTTCACGAGCCCACACCCAGTCGGCTTCAAGCAAGATCTGATCGACTGTTACGCGCGTCTACCAAAACTGGTTGAATATATCCACTTCCCTATGCAAAGCGGGAGCAATCGTATTCTCAAAGCGATGCGTCGCCCGTACACCATCGAGAAATTTAAAAGCATCATCGCCGAGCTTCGTAAAGTGCGGCCAGATATGTATATTTCGACAGATATCATTGTTGGTTTCCCTGGTGAAACTGACGAAGACTTCGAGCTGACTCGCCAAGCTTTTGAAGAGGTTGGTTTCGATATGGCCTATTTATTCAAATACAGTGTTCGCCCCGGCACCACAGCTGAACCTCTAGGTGATCCAATCACGAAAGAGCAAAAAGAACAGCGCAACCAAATCCTTCTCGAAATTCTTAGAAAAAGTTCACTCGCTCGAAATGAAGCTCTGATTGGAAAAAATGAGGATGTTTTGTTCGAGGGTCCCGCTAAGAAGGGCGACAATATGTTTGTAGGCCGCACAGCGGGTAATCGGGTTGTCATTGTTAAGGCCAGCCCGCGCTTAATCGGCCAAATCGTGCCGGTTCATTTCACTCGCGTCACAGCTAGCACCTTGTTTGGTGAACTTGTGCTTGAAGGGGTGGAAGCAGGGGTGAATGTAACAACGTCAGTAGCCGTTTAGGCTGAGAATTCCCCGATTACCTGGGCATTGTCGCTACCTTCTATGAACTTTTTGGGAAGGGTGCTAAGGTTAATTGATCGAGTACTGATTCGCACCGAGCTTAAAATCGACTTAAAGGGCGCGACTACCTTCAAACTCTGAAATCACGATCAGTATGGCTTGGGGTTAGTCGGATCTGTATATTGATCAACTCTCTACCTCGAACGCTTCGAGAATGGATTCAATCGATCGAATTGATTGCGGCGGGAAAAAACTGTTAATCTTATAGATCACTTGTTGGATCAACCCGTCTGGACACGATGCTCCGCCAGTTAATAGAATGCGCTTTGGATCAGATAATGTGCTGAGAAAAGGCCGGACCACCTCGCTTTCATTGGGGACATTAGTCAAATTGTATGGAAAAATATAGTGTCGGATTTCATCCGAAGTTAAAATATTGGCCTCGGATTGAATATAATGGGCATTTTCACCAAAACGCGCCTCACAAACACGGTACAGTTGAAAGGTGTTTGAGCTGTTTTTTCCCCCCACAACCAGCGCCGCATCGATCGGTTGCTCAACCGCTTTTTGAAGCGCATCTTGATTCACTTGGGTCGCATAACAAAGTGTATCGCCTTTACCCTTGGACCATAAATGTTCAGCCACCTGCGCTTCACCATAGCACTGCACCATGAACTCCCGCAGAAATTCGATAATAGTAAGCGTCTCATTGCGAAGTAAGGTGGTTTGATTCACCACCGCTAACTTTTCCAAATCTTGCTCCGGATCAAAGCCTTTCGAGTGCAAGCCCTTAAAAGATTCTTCAAACAGTCGCTTTTTCTTAACACCTTGTGCCTGAATGACTTCAGTCAAAAGTCTAGCGTGCTCCATATTGCGAATCATTAAAGCCGGACCATGACTGGCACTATTCGAGAAAGTAGCCTTCGTTTCTTCATGTTCTGACTTCCCATGAATGATTACCGTGAAACCTTCTCTAGCATAACGGCGTGCCGCTTTCCAAACCTTCTCAACCAACATGCAAGTGGCGTCATTTTCTCGAATGCTTAGTCCGCGGCGTAATAGACGAACTTTATCTTCATTGGTCGCACCAAATGCAGGAATGACAACAATATCATCCGCGGTTAACTGATTCCAAAGCGCATTCGGGTTGTTTGGATCTGAAGTTATACTTCCATCAACACAGAAAGGTAAGCCCTTGTCTGTCTGTAAGTAACGAATACCGCGTGCCAATAAATCCTCATTCACAAAGGGATTATGAATTAATTCGCTGAGCATAAAAATACGCTTCGTTGGGTTGGTTGCCACGGTTTCGTAAGCACGCTCAATCGCGTTTTGAACGCCGAGACAAAATCCGAAATGACTCGGGATGACATAACTCACAGCTCCAAAGTCGATCACTGCCGGCGCGCCGGCAGTTTTTTCCTTAGTGCGTCGCGCCGCCTTAATCGCACGGCATAGCTCACTTTGATATAATTCTTCTGATTGTTGATCGATATAGACCCCACGATTTCGCTCTTTCGCTGTTCGAAACCGATAAATGTACTCGGTTTCGGTTGTATCTAAATTCGGCACTCGAACTAAATCAGGTTCTATTACCTGTAGAACTTCAGTAAGGAGTGGCGAAACGTTCAACTGACCATTCTCTGATTCAGCTTGAATCTCATCCAAGCTGTAATAACGCCCATTCTTAATGGCTGCATCACTTTGAAGTGCGCAATAAATCAACAATGATTGATCTGCAACCGTCTGCTGACTCAATAAATACGCTTTACCAGCGACACCGGTAACTGCTCCGACACAGTCTTCCGAAAACTCACACACTTCCCCTGGTCTACATGTATATGTCGGTTCAGCGCGCTGCTCGGCATTAATTTGCACCAATAAACGATTGCGCCGATCAAATACGAGTAAAACTAGAAGTGATTCATCTGGGGCTTTCATACTATTAAGTTGCTTAATATTAACTACTTCCAGTGAAAAACAATTGGTTTCTCGATTTCCTTATTTAAGCTGTGGTGCACTGGGCAATTTTTTGCCGCTATTTCAACTTGCCACATTTGATCATCGTTCAACGCTATCGGTAACCAAACCTCGGTTGTTAATTTCGCAATACGGCGGGGTAAATCCGCCGACATCTCTTTTTGCACTTCGATTCGCATACCAGTTAAATCCAAACCTAGCGCTTCCATCTGCATCCCAATAATTGTCGCAATACAAGAACCTAGAGCTGACGCACATAAATCGGTTGGTGAGAAACTCTCTCCCTTACCATTATTATCGACCGGGGCATCCGTTTTAAACGTCTTACCTGACAAATCGTGCACTAGCTGACAGCGCAACTCGCCTTCATAATTAATTTTTACTTTTACCATTTCCGAAGAACTGTGCGCAAACACCTCGTTCAGGTCAACTTTACGTAGCGAACCAGTGAAATGTATTCTGCGATTGCACAGAGTGTCATCCGTTCTAACCTATAGTTCTTTTAAAAACGGTCAGTAGCCCATACTTCATTATGTTTCAGGTCAATTTTAGCGAACAAAGCATGCACGAGCTTAACCAGCTCGATACACGCTCACAGATGCTCCTCATCGAGGTCGTCAGTGGTTTAACACAGGCACAACTGGACCATCCAAATGATGAGCTCGGGCGCTTTAATCGAAACGGTAAAACCTATTATCGAGTTCGGGCCGGCGAATTCCGTATCTATTTCGAGCAGGATAAAGATGGTTTATTTGCCCACTACATTCTTCATAAAAATACTCTTTCGGATTTCATTTTTAGGTTCAAAATGCCAGTATCTGAAGAGTTTCTAGTCGAACAGCACGATTCTTTTTGGAAGTATCTGGAGTCGATTCGCCATAAGGATGAGGGCTCCAAATAAACCATCGTTACCCAATGAAAGATCCTGAAAAGCCACTCGCTCATCAGTACGCTGACTCTGGAGAGGCAAGCCATATCTACCTACTGCCCAACAGCTTAACGGCTGGAAATCTTTTTTTTGGATTTTTAGCAATTATGCGCTGCATTGAGGCTAATTATGCAACAGATCCAGCGATCATTAATGGTCATTTTACCCAAGCGGTGTGGTTTATCTTCTTCGGTGTGGTTTGTGATGCGTTTGATGGCCGTGTCGCGCGCATGGGGGGTCGCGAATCGTTATTTGGTATAGAGTTCGATTCCATTGCTGATGTTATTTCGTTTGGAGTCGCACCAGCGATGATGATGATCTTTTTGATTCTAAAACCAACAGAGCAATACGATGGTGTCTTACCTGTTAGCCAATTAATTGGGTTTATTTATCTACTTTGTGCTGCCGTGCGCCTGGCTCGGTTCAATGTTTTAACTCATCCGATGCTTACGCCATCAGAACGCTTAAAGGGCACCAAAGACTTTATTGGGTTACCCGTTCCAGCTGCTGCTGCAATGGTAGCCTCGTTGGTTTTGGTCTACACAAGTTTCGAAAGGTCTGGCTATGAAATGCATGGTTTTGAACTGCTAATGCCGCCCCTGATGCTCGCTGTCGCCTTTTTAATGATAAGCAACATTCCGTATCCAAGCTTCAAGGAAATCGATTGGCAGACTAGCACGCGCTTACAGACCTTTATTTTATTTATCTTTTGCTTAGGTATAGCCTTCGTTTTTAAAGAGCTCTTCTTTGCATGTTTTTTCTTCGTTTACATCGTCTTTGGCCCAATTAGATACTTATTCCGTTTTTACAGGACAAAGAAAAACCTAGAGGAGATAAAATCACCCTCTGGTGAATAACTCGTTAATTACTGTGAAATAAGCGTGGAATACAAATAAAACCAACTATTCATTCACCTTTATACCGAAGGTTTCACTTTTATATTAACAGCAAAAATAACCTCTAAAGGCTTACTTAATAAATACTTGTTGAGTTATTACAGCTCATCCACACACATATTAAGAAGAAGAGATTTATATATTAAAAAAGAGACTAGTATATAAGCATTGCCAGTAACTCTAAAATCCCAAAAATTTATACCATGAAGTTCAAGATCAATCAGGATCATTTTAGCAACGGCCTCCAACAGGTTCTCAATGTTGTCGGTGCGCGTGCCACGATGCCCATTCTCAGCAATGTGCTGATCGAAGCAGAGGAGGGGCATATTTCGTTAACCACGACTAACCTCGATCTCGGGATTCGCTGCCGAATTAAAGCAGACGTTTCTGAGCCGGGTGGCCTCACGCTACCAGTGCGTAAATTGGCGACCATTATTCGTGAATTACCTCAAAACGAAATTTTCATCGAAACCAGCGATAACAACCAAGCGAAGATCACTTCCGGTGGTTCGAACTTTAAAATAATGGGTATTAGCACGGAGGAATTTCCACCATTACCATCATTTGAAAACCGACACGTCTTCGAGCTATCTCAGTCTGAAATCGTAAGCATGCTTAAAAGTGTTTCTTATGGTCAATCCAGCGATGAGAATCGTTACATCTTAAACGGTGTATATTTTAATTTTGCGGACGAAAAACTAACTCTCGTCGCAACAGACGGGCGACGTCTCGCGTTAACCGCTCTGGACACTGAAATAAGCGAAGACAATGTCGGCAGCCTCATTCTTCCAGCCAAAACAGTCGCTGAGCTTGAGCGCTTAATGGGCAAAGGAGATAAGGTTAAAATTGCTTTCAACGACCGTCAGGCGGCATTTGAAATTAGCATCGAAGACTCTAGTGATACTGGCTTGGTTGATCATCTTTATCTTGTTTCGAAAATTGTTGAGGGTAATTATCCAAACTACCGACAAGTTATTCCGAAAGAGACAGAGCACCGCGTTAAAATCGAACGTGAACTTATGTTAGAGTGTGTGCACCGTGCGGCCCTCGTCACATCTGACAAGAGCAATTCCGTGAAGCTCAAGGTCAGTAAAAACCTTCTTGAAATTTCAGGTTCAAGCACCGAATACGGGGAATCGCATGAATCAATGGCGATCGCTTACGATGGCCCAGAAGTGCAGGTCGCATTTAACCCCCAGTTCCTTATCGAACCATTGAAGGCGTTGACGAAGGATGAAGTGTTTTTCGAATTCAAAGATGAGCTCAGCCCTGGTCTCTTTAAGACACTCGATAACTTTATCTGTGTGGTTATGCCCTTGCGCTTAAATTAATTCTAAGACCAACAGGCCCGCGCTGTTATATCATTTATCGCCGAGCGAGTGAGCTATTGTCTCCCTCGCTCGTTTGCGTTTATAATGCCGATAAAGATGAAAATGGAACAAGCGCTGACATCTAGCATCAAATAAATACAAACGGATCTATTTTTATTAAATTTAACATGTTTGGTTTCACTCAATCAACCCTTCAGGTTATCCTCTTCGGAATCGCTGCTGTCGCAGTTTTATTGTCTCACGTCGGACTTCGTAAGGGGATTCCAACCTTCACTATTATGGGGCGCTGGTTGCGGTGGATACTGTTTGCAGGTTTATTTTCGTATTTTCTCAAAACAATGGAGATATCTTTGCGGCCGGATTGGGTGCATTTTATTACCGGAATTACACTCTGGTTCGTATTGGAAACAGGCTATTATTGGATCGCGATTAAAGCACTAAGCCAAAGCGATATGCCTTTATTCCCTAGTTTTAAACTCAATAACGATGGCGATGAATGGCCAGCGGATCCGTTATTAATCGAAGTCAGACAATGGCTTCGGAATGTTGAATTTAACCGACTCAGTGCATTGAAAGCAGAGCTTTTTGAAGAGACTTTTTTACGTGCGTCGATTTATGAAAGTTCTGACAAACTAACACGGCTACAAATATTGTTCATCCCAAAACGTAAGGGTGGGGCGACTGCCTGCTATACCTTAAGCACGAACGGTGAAAACGGCCGCAGGCTCGTTACAGATAATTTATTTCTACCTTTTGGTGGTTATTATCCGGAAGCTTGGGACATTGTGCGCAAGCCATTAATCGGTTCTCTAAAACGATTACTTAAATTGCACCGACTGCGCGTAATAAAGAGCAACCTAAAACCAATTCCCTTCGAAGATACACCGCTCGAGGAGTTAAATGATCAACAGCGGATCCTAGAACGCTTCAACCTTGAAAATGGTTTTTTAAACCCCCGCCAATTCCAAGCAGAGGTAGGAAAAATATCGTATGATGGCCGCTATCGTCTATGGAAAGAGATGTGGTTGCTCGCTTACCTAGGCAGGTCAGTTACTTAATTTAATTAAGTGTAAAAATCCCGACTATTTTATAATTCAATAGATGGTTGCTGAATAAAAAGGACAAGGCACAAAGGAGCCTAAAAATTAACGTCATGAAGAAGACATTTTCGATAAACGATCGTAAAAAAACGCCCGCCCGCGTGATTGAAGCAATTAAATCAGAGCTGCGGAAATATGTGAAACGTGAGCGTAAAAAGAAATTACCCGAAGGTGTGGATTTTTGGGATTTCGATTGCAAGGTTGGTGAATCTGCGGAAAAGGCGCTACCACTGCATGTGGCCGAAATTAATCAAGCACTCGATCATGCGCAGGCCGATGACTGGCAATCAGTGTATTTCGAGATCCTCGTAAAACCAGGCATACGAACGCATAAAGCCAAAACATCCACCAGCGAGTTGTAATCAACAAAGACAAAAAAGCCCCCTACAACTAGGAGGCCTTAATTTGATAAAAGTTGCTAGGCTTTTACATCTCCAACTGAGGGCGGTCTGCCTTAGGCCAGTCGATGTGGTAGAACTTACCGCGTGGCTCATCAGTGCGCTCATAAGTGTGTGCGCCGAAGAAGTCGCGTTGAGCTTGCAGTAGATTTTGTGGCAACCGTGCGGTGCGGTAGCCATCGTAGTATGAAAGCGCAGAGCTGAAAGTTGGGATAGCGACACCGTGCTGGGCTGCGAGCGCCACCACCTTGCGCCAACTGGCCTGTGCTTTGTTGATCGCACCAGTGAAGTAGGGATCCAGTAGCAAGTTAGCCAGCTCGGGGTCGCGAGCGAAAGCTTCAGTGATCTTTTGCAGGAAGGCCGCACGAATGATGCAACCACCGCGGAAGATCTGTGATATCTCACCAAAGTTTAGCTCCCAGTCGTATTCCTTTTGCGCTTCACGCATAAGCTGGAAGCCTTGTGCATAAGAGCAAATTTTGGATGCGTACAGGGCTTCACGAATAGCTTCGACCATCTCGTCCTTATCACCTGTGAATGTTGCGGCTTCTGGTCCACTTAGGATTTTGGAAGCGGCGACACGTTCGTCCTTCACAGCTGAAATACAACGTGCAAAGACGGCTTCGGCAACCGTTGGTGCTGGCGTGCCCATGTCGAGTGCGTTGACTGAGGTCCATTTACCTGTGCCCTTTTGGCCAGCGGTATCCAGCACGATGTCGACGAATGGCTTGCCCGTCACAGGATCGGTTTGCTTGAGAATATCGGCGGTAATTTCGATCAAAAACGAGTCGAGATCACCCTTGTTCCACTCACTGAAGATGTCGCCCATTTCAGCTGGGTTGAGACCGAGCACATTTTGCATCAGATCATAGGCTTCGCAAATCATCTGCATATCACCATATTCGATACCATTGTGTACCATCTTGACGTAGTGACCGGCTCCATCTGGACCGATATGCGCAGTGCAACTGAAGCCACCTACAACAGGCTTGCCAGCTTCAGCGCCTTCGATGGGCTTCCCTGTGTCAGGATCAACCTTCGCAGCGATAGCCTTCCAAATTGGCTCGAGATGCGACCACGCTTCCTTAGATCCACCTGGCATCAGCGAGGGACCGAAACGTGCACCTTCTTCACCGCCGGATACACCCGATCCGATGAAGCGTAGACCTTTAGTGGTGAGTTCCTTCTCTCGCCGAATCGTGTCATCCCACTTGGCGTTGCCACCATCAATGATGATGTCGCCTTCTTCCATTAGTTCCACAAGGCCCTCAATTACCTTGTCAGTCGCCCAACCAGCTTGCACCAGAATGATGACTTTACGTGGGCGCTTAAGCGATGCGACAAAGCTTTCAAGTGTCTCACAACCTTCAAGACCGCCAGGTGTGTCTGGGTGAGCCGCAACGAACTCAGCCATTTTCGAAGTCGTCCGGTTATAGACGGAAATTTTGAAGCCATGGTCGGCGACGTTGAGAGCCAAATTTTGGCCCATGACTGCGAGGCCAATGAGACCGATTTCGGATGTAGCTTCTGACATAATTATTTGTGGGTTTAAAGATAGGCAGGAAATTTACTCGGCGCGGTGAGGCAAGGCTAGAGTCCAATCTATTCTTGAATAATAGTCATGTCAGTAATGGGGCGAATAGAAACAACCACAGTATTAAAAACCGAGGTATGCTAATCTTGTGTGCGCGTTACTGTCGACCGCGCTTAGTATAGTAAAATACAAGTGGGTTTTCCGGTACTTAAAGGCCGAGCGCGAGCAGTCCGCCAATGAATCCCGCGACGGCGCCAAAGATAACATGGCCGACCAAGTGGAGTAGTCCTTGTTCTAGGGTGGCTTTACGATAAGCCTCGATGGGGTGGCGCTCGCTAGCAATGAACATTAGGCAGTAGCTCATGACGAGTCCGTGAAAAAATCCAAATCCGAGGCCCAGAAAGATCGCAGACGGAAAGCTCAGTGAGTTCATTGCGTTCATTAGAAGGAAATACAGCACCCCAAATACAATGCCAGCGATACTGTGAATAAGCGTGCCGAGAATGGCCGCCCGCTCGACTGTGCCAGTAAAAAAACTACCGAGCGCTATAACCATATCGACTCGCTTACTGTAAGCATGACTAACAGTGCGCATGAACAAATTCATAGCAAAAGAGCCAATCAAACCGCAGATGGCTCCTAAAATAACTAAAGTCAAATAACTCATAATGTTTTAATATATTACTTTAGCACAGTTTATCGATGGGTAAAGTAGGTGAAAATTAAAAATCATTCAACCCTTTGATAACTGGTTAATTTAAACTTTAAATACGATGCCTCGCATACTCGAGCCTTTTTACGTAATTCGCTTTAGACCTGGGCAGTATAGTCGAGGTTAATGCCTGCCACTACTTGCCTGCTCTTACTGAGAAATGCCGAGTAGAGTTGGAGGGTGATTAGGTGAGATTTAATATCTCGCCAGCCCTCCGTGGTTGACCTTGAGGGGACTTTCGCGAATTGATTGGTACACCTGCAACATTTTGTGGGTTTACATACAATAATATGGCAAAAATTCCCGATATCGCCCCATTCCGTGCCAAGCTTGACTCCTTGGACGCTCAAATTGCTGAGCCCAACTTCTATTCTGACCAACGGCGTGCGGCGGAAGTGGGCCGAGAGCATCAACGTGTCAGTAGTTTGATCGAAAAGTTCGAAGCCTTCAATTCGGCTCATAAGGCGATCGCAGAAAATGAGGCGATGATTGCGGATAAGGAGACCGACGAAGAAATTCGCGAAATGGCGCAAGAAGAACTAGTCGAGCTTCGAGCTCAGATTGAGACCTTAGAAAACGATGTGTTGCGCGCGATGATTCCGCCGGATCCGACTGACAGTCGTAACTCGGTGATGGAAATCCGTGGCGGCGCGGGTGGTGATGAAGCTAATATTTTCGCCGGGGATCTATTCCGGATGTATAGCCGTTATGCCGAGCGGCGTGGCTGGAAGGTGGATGTGATGAGTACCAGTTTGGCCGATACCGGTGGCTATCGTGAAATTATCTTCAATATGACCGGCGAAGATGCCTATAAATATTTGAAATTTGAAAGTGGCGTGCACCGTGTGCAGCGTGTGCCTGTGACCGAGACGCAAGGGCGCATTCATACTTCGACTGCCACGGTGGCCGTGTTACCTGAAGCTGAGGAAGTCGACATCGAGATTCGCACCCAAGATTTGGACATCGCGACGATGCGCGCTTCGGGAGCAGGTGGTCAGCACGTTAATACCACTGACTCTGCGGTGATGATGACGCACATCCCAACTGGAGTGACGGTATATTGCGCCGACGAACGTTCGCAGATCAAGAATCGTGCGAAGGCGTTAACCGTCATGCGCTCGCGCTTACTAAAGGCGAAAGAGGACGAGGAACATGCGAAATATGCCGCGGAGCGCAAGGGCCAGATTGGCACCGGCGACCGATCCGAGCGCATTCGCACTTATAACTATCCGCAAGGCCGTCTCACCGACCATCGCATTGGTCTAAGTCTTTCTTTACCGTCGGTGATCGATGGAGACCTTGAGGGNCTGATTGATGGTCTACAGGATTTCGACTACGATGCCCGTATTCAGAATCTATTGAAGAAGCAGGTAGAGGTGTAAGAGAGCTCAAACCTGAGGGCTGAAACTAGAGACTTGAAACCTGAGACTTGAGATTTAAGAGCTGAGACTTGAAACTCGAGACCTGAGGCCTGAGACCTGAAAGTGAAGAAAATGACTTCGAAACATTTTTTCTGTAATATGCGAAATCGTTTGTTTGTGGCGTCGTTGCTTGCAACTGGTTGGATTAAGCCAATTACCTAAGAAACCATTGCACCCGTGGGCATAATAACAAGTAACGACGCCACAGTTTAATGTAAGCATACTTTTCTAAAAACGTATTATGGCACTGTTAACGATTCGCGAAATTAAAGAGCGCACTGAGGCTTTCTTCGAGTCCAAGGGCGTGCCGAATGCGCGACTAGATACGGACACGTTGATTGCATATTCACTTGGAATTAAACGCCTAGAGCTGTATCTTGACCTCGACCGGCCACTCACCGAAACGCAGCTCGCTACCTTGCGCCCACTAGTCAAGCGCCGTGCGGAGCGCGAGCCGCTGCAATACATCGTCGGCACGGTGGATTTCTGTGACATGGAGCTCAAGGTGGATCGGCGGGCATTGATCCCGCGCTTCGAGACCGAAGAGTTGGTTGAACTCGCTTGTGAGGCTTTATCTACAAGTCCAAAGATGATTCTAGATTTGGGCACGGGGTCTGGTGCGTTAGCCTTAGCGTTCGCAAATAAATATCCAGAGGCGTCGGTCGATGCGGTCGATGTGAGTGCCGAAGCGCTCTCGCTGGCTCAAGAGAACGCACTCGCACTAGGGCTAGACAATCGAGTGACATTTCATGAAGGAAGTTGGTGGTGTCCTTTGGGACTAGGGAAGCAACACTATGATCTAATCGTCTCAAATCCGCCGTATTTAACCAACGAAGAAATGACCACCGCTGAGCCTGAAGTAGTCGACCACGAGCCACACAGCGCATTGGTTTCGGGCGCGGATGGACTAGGTGATATGCGCCTCATTTTTAAAGACGCCGCGAGTCACATGAAGCCAGGCGGGTTGCTCGCGCTAGAGACTGGCATCGCTCAGGCCGAGGCTTTGGATGCATTAGCTGCAACTGCTGGTCTGCAAGGTGAGTGCATCGAGGATTTGAGTGGCCGCCCGCGCTTCTATTTCGCGCGTAAGGGGTAGAACAACTCCTGGCGTACAGACAGTCGCAACGGGCGGAAATTAACCACAGCTCGTGGTCTCATCTCGATCTTGTGGATGACTTACACTTGTCGCCCAAACGCCACTGCCAGGCCCATCAAGGTGAGATCTTTAACGAACAAACTTTTCTGCGCCCAATCTTGGGTGAGGTTAGCAATACTACCGCCAGTGGAAAGCACCACTGGCTCGGCTTCACCGCGGGTTTTGAGGTCTGTCAGTATGCGCGCGAGGAGGGCGTCGACCATGCCGGAAAAGCCGACAGCGACGCCGAGCCTCATCGCGTGTACGGTGGATTTACCAATCGCACCCTCGACGTTGAGTAGATCGGCTTCGCTGATCTCAGGCAGGAGTGCCGTTTGCTCGTGTAGGTAGCGGGTCATCACAGCGAGGCCAGGTGCGATGATCCCGCCCTCGTAGCCTGCGCTAGTAATAATGTCGAAGGTCACAGCGGTGCCCATGTCGAGAATGATGGCGGGTACGCCGTGGTATTGCTGCACGGCGATGGCATTGGCCAGGCGGTCTTGGCCGATTTCTTCGGGGTGGGGGTACGCGAGGTCAAGCCCGCGACAGCTTTTATATGTGAGGTGAAAAATAGGCAGATTGAACCGACGGAGACTGGCCTCCAAGTGGGCATTGATACTTGGCACTACGGAACAAAATGAGATGGCGGTGACACCAATAAGCAGCGGTTCGATCAGCGCCGCAAAGGCTTTGGATTCACCGCCGCGAAACCCGTCGGTCGGGAAATGCCCAGTGTCGGTAACGGTTTGGCCGTCTACAATTCCGTAGTGGGAGCTGGTGTTGCCGACATCGATGCTAAGGATCATGGTAAGAGACTTGAGGGCTAAGACTTGAGTGAGGAGACTTAAGGAGGGAGAGTGAGCTCGGGTAGCCAGCTAACGCAAGCCACCTATTTCTTTAATGTAACATCACCGGCTCGCACCGGGATCGTGTTGCCGTCGGTTTGTGCGAGTAGGAGTGCGCCAGATGCGTCGATGCCATTGGCGATACCAGAGATTGCTTTGCCGCCTTGGAGTGCGGTGACTGATTTCCCTTTGAGTGAGTTGAGAGGTGCCCATGCGTCGGCGAGCGTTTCGGTGGTTTTATTATGAATACAGACTTCGTAGGCGTGGTTGATCGCTTGGAGCACGCGGGCGGCAACTTGGTTGATCGGCAGTTCTTGGCCGTGAATCGCATACAGGCTAGTGGCGATGCTGCGCAGCTCTTTTGGGAATTTGGATGGGTTGCTGTTTAAGTTAATGCCAATGCCGAAGACGATGCTGCGCAGGCTGTCGGAATCCATTTTCGCTTCCGTGAGCATGCCGGCGAATTTTCGGCCGTCACAGTGCAGATCGTTGGGCCATTTGATCTGCAACTTGGCTTTGGGAGTGAAGGGCTGCAGTGCTCGGCAAATAGTGATGCCCGCCCAGAGGGTGAAGTGTTGTAGCTGTTGCGGCGGGATGTTGGGCTCAAATAACACGGACAAATACAAGTTATCTGCCGAGGCGCTATACCAGTCGCGGCCGAGGCGTCCGCGGCCTTTGGTCTGACAGCTAGAAGCGATGGCGAACGGGCTTTTGCGACCGTAGCTGATTTGCCGCTCTGCTTCACTGTTGGTGCTATCGATCACTGGAAAATAAAGCACGTCGAGTTCTGCCGCGGCGTCTTGCAAATAGTAGCGCAGCAAGGCGGGATGCAACACTTCGGGCTCTTGTGTGAGTCGGTAGCCGCGGTTGCGCACCGCTTCAAAAATGAAGCCCTGCTCGCGGAGTTTCTCAAGTTTGGCGTGGATGGCAGGTCGGGAAATACCAAGTTGTCCCGCGAGCAGGCTGCCGGAAACAAACTCATCGGTCGCATCGAGGAGTCCCTTGAGGATGACGAACTCGTCCTCGGCGCTCTTTGATTCTTTGTAATCTGTGTCGGTGCTCATGCTATTGAGTGAGAAGTGAGGGTAATATCAGTGGGGAGTGATAGTTGTGAACAGTCTTTGTCTACTTAATCTTAATCATCACTTTGACTGTTATAGCCAGTCGAGGCCGATATCCTTCCAAGTGCTTTGATGCACCGGGGCTCCGGTGGAGATGAAATCGAGGCCGAGGGTCCCGAGGCTAGCTAAGATGTCGAGTTGGATGCCGCCGCTGGCCTCGCTACAGGCACGGTCGCCGATCAGTTCGATAGCGGCTCTGAGATCATCCTCCGAGAAGTTATCGAGCAGGATGATGTCAGCCCCAGCCTCAAGCACGGGTGGGATTTGCTCAAGTGTATCAACTTCGACTTCGATCGCGAGGTCTTCGCAGGCGCTGCGGGCGAGGCTAACCGTTTCGGTGAGTCGCTCGCCACTGGTCGATCCGGCCACGGCGAGGTGGTTGTCCTTGAGCATCACACGGTCGAACAGGCCGATGCGGTGGTTATAGCCGCCACCACATGCAAAGGCATATTTTTGCAGGACACGATAGCCAGGCAGGGTCTTGCGTGTGTCGAGTAGTACGGTGTCGCTCTGGCTGAGGGCATCGGCGTAGGCACGTGTTTCGGTGGCAATACCAGCCAAGTGCTGGAGGAAATTAAGAATGATACGCTCGGCTTGCAGTAGCGGGCCAGAGGCGCCTGTGAGTATACCGAGTGAGTCACCCGCGGCGACCTGACCGCCATCCTGCACGTGTGCTTCGAAGCTGCAACCTTCGCCATACGAGTTTAATGCAAGCGGCACCAGACCGAGTCCGCAGACCACCATCGGCTCACGGGCGGTGAGTTGAGCGGTGCCGGTTGCGCCTTCGGGCATGAGAGCGGCGGTCACATCGCCGAGTCGTTCGGGCCGTTCAGCCAGTCCCGCGCCGGCAAGATCTTCAATCTTTGCGAGCCCTACAAGTTGGCGCAGGTAGTCCTGGTCAAGGTCGGACCAGCTGAGTTGAGTGCGAAAGTCGGCTTGAGTGTATCTACGTTCGGTGGACATGTCTGAATTATTCGAAAGACTGAAACTCGGAGACTCTTTGGTTACTGCGCTCAAACACAATACGCTTTGTTAATTTACTACGAGTGGGGGTGCCGCCGATCCCGATGCCTGCGCCGACACCACCACCACGAGTGCTGATGCCGATGGAGTTGAAAATATTATAATCCGGCTTCAGTTCGTGGTATTCCCAAATGTAGCGCGTGCCACTGGAGAGGCTGTCGGAATTGATGTGGCTGGGGTCGCCGAGCGCCATGCGCACTTGATCCTCATCAAAGCCGACTGCGATCTGACCGCTGCGAATGAGTTGTTTTTCGGCGGCGGAGTAGCTGTTAAACTGTGCCCCACTCTCATCGATACGTTGGCTGGTCGTCGAGCAGCCGCAGATAAGCAGGATAGAAAGCACGCGGAGTAGTTGGGAGATTTTCATAATAAGTGACTTTTGAGGCATGTGAGGGCGAACTCGACTTAGTTGCTATGTTAGGATGTTGATGGATTCGCTCCAGTCTAATGTTTTGGACGAAAACACACTCGCACTTCGACCTGCTTTGACTATCTCAGTGATTATGCTTCTGGAAATCTGTTTTATAGTAGTGCTCGCAATTGGAGTGGCGGCCTTGTTTTGGTTCATGGTCCGCCAATCATCAGAGAAAATCGTGCGTCAATATCGCAAGATCGCACAGCAACTGCAGCTTGATTTGACCGAGCCCACGCCACAGCTCGCTGGGTTTATTCGCGCGGAGCCGTTTGTGCATGGCATGTATCGCCTACGGGAGATTTCGATTTCGGTGCCGGGGAAGGGGCTACAAAATACGCGACAAATTGAGACGATCATAAAGGTCAAAGTCGACGACGGGTCATTAACATGGCAAATCACAACAAAGGGTTTGCTGGGCGGCTTTCGTCAACGCGACAGTGGTTCAAAGCAACGCTGGTTGAGCGGCGACTCATTGTTGGATGCCGCAATCGACGTGCGAACCAATGATGGTCTTCAGTTTGCACGTATTTTCCACCACGATCGCCTTGCGCTGCTGTCGAAGGCGTTGAAAGACTCAAAAGCCACGATTACTCTGCGCGGCGGGGTCTTGTCCTTCGCGGAATTCGGCCTAATCGCGGATAATGCCAAGCGTGAGCGCTTTCTGGAGATGACCGAACTAATCTGCGATGTGGCTGAGGCAGTTGAAGACCGATAAGCCCGAGAGAACTTGAATCTCTGGCTGATTCGATTAGAATATGCAGTTCAATCAAATGAATCAGAGAGCCAGGATGCTTGATTTATTCGGTTTTAGCTAAAATAATCTAATAAACTACAGCGCTCGCGCGTCCCTGCTATGATGAAATCGATACGACTCCAATTCTTGACTGTTTGTCTCGCGACGATTGCGACTGCGCAACCAGCGATCACTGTTTACAACGAAAACTTCGGCGTGGTACGCGATACCGTTTCGCTCAATCTGAACGCGGGGCTCAGTGATGTCAGCTATAGTGGCGTGACTGCGCAACTCGAGCCCGAGTCGGTGATTTTACGAGATCCGAGTGGTGCGGTCGCGCTCAGTGTGGTCGAGCAAAGCTATCGCGGCGATCCCGTCGATCAGCAACGGTTGTTGCAAATGTTCGAGGGCCAGACGATTCGGTTTCTAAAAGTCGTGGACGGTAAAGAAGTGATCGAGTCGGGTAAAATTATCCGTGCGCCTTCGATGGTTACTACCAAGAATCAATACGGTAATCCGCAGCCAAAGCAATTGGAGCCGATTATTGAAGTCGATGGCGAGCTGCAGACGCGACTGCCGGGCGTGCCACTCTTCCCCAGTCTGGGTGATGATTCGGTGCTGCAACCAACGCTGTCGTGGAAACTTCATTCTGACAAAAAGGCCGCCTTCGATGCCCAGCTCAGCTACTTGACCAATGGCATGTCGTGGAAGTCGGACTACAATCTGGTGCTACCGGAACAGGGCGACGCAGTAACNCTCACGGGTTGGGTTTCGATTGAAAACAACACCGGCAAGACCTTTGAAGGGGCGAAAATCAAATTGATCGCGGGCGATGTGAATAAGGTGGAGCCGCCACAGAATGTGCGCCGCGCGAAGGGCTATGCAATGGCGATGGCAGACCTATCTGCAGCTCCCCAAGTCGAAGAAAAGAAGTTCGANGAGTTNCATATGTATTCANTGCCNCTGGCGACGACGCTGCGCGACCGTGAAACCAAGCAGGTGGAGTTCGTCCGCGCTGAGAATGTGCAAACCACCAAGCTCTACGTCTATGAGGGACTGAAGACGAGTTACCGCGGCGGGATGAATTTAAATCAAAACTATGGCCAAAACGGGCAGCCCGACGTCGCCATTTACCGTGAGCTTGAGAACCAAGAAGAGAACGGCCTGGGCGTGCCGCTACCGGCGGGGCGCATGCGCTTTTACCGTATGGATGACGACGGACAGCTTGAGTTTACCGGTGAGAACACCATCGATCACACGCCGAAAAACGAGACCATCCGCGTCTATCTTGGCAATGCCTTCGACATCGTCGGCGAACGCAAGCGGACGAATTTCTACAAGCACCCGAGTCAGGATTTAATCCGCGAGACTTTTGAGATCGAGATCCGCAACCGCAGTGAAGAGACCGTGACGGTGAAAGTGGTGGAGCCGCTGTTCCGCTGGTCCAATTGGGAGATTCAAGCGCCGAGCCATGAATTCGAAAAGACCGATGCGCAAACCATTGAGTTTCCTGTGGAGGTCAAAGCTGACGGCACGCAGACGGTGACTTATACCGTTGAATACACTTGGTAGCGGCTTGGTGTTCTTATTGAAGCCAGGACCATACAATGGGTGGAAATCGCGAGATCGACCCGCTCGCTACACTCAGACGGAGAACTATTCCTTTGTCGCGACTGGCTTCAGCCATATTCGACGTCTTTGGTTCGGTGCAATCATTTGCTGGATTTAACCGCTCGTTCCCTTCGGTCACTGGAGAACGCAGAGGCTTTAAATCGGAACGCTTAGGCTCTGTATTAACCACTAAGGTCGCGAAGTGCACGAAGCGTAGGGTTTCCTAGGGCGATGGTCTTCGTGTCCTTGAGCGAAGCGGGTGGTTCGAATGATTGTGTTTAGCACTGCTTTTTAACACGGAGCTTGCTTTAGCATGGCTCCCGAATCTGTTTTTAACAGTTAATGATCGTCTGCTTAATTGGCTGTCCCTAGGAGGCATACTTACCAAAGGCTTTGTAAGAGAACTCGGCATTACCGTTCTTTTGCGAAGCCTTTGCTCCTTTGTCTTTTACGTCCCCGCGCAGCTGAGCCAAGATATGATTGGTAGTCCCCAACTACTGGGCCCTCATCTTTTCAGCGCGGTAGATGGCTTGTAGATTTTCGAAGTCTTCGCCACGTGATCCACTCAGAATCGTATGGTCGTAGAGTTCGTGTTGCTGCATCTCGCTGCGGGCGACTTGCATGCGGCGCTGAATCTCGTCTTCGGCGTCCGTGGCACGGCCACGGAGGCGTTTTTCCAGCTCTTCGAGCGTGCGGGGCATGATAAAGACCGTGACGACGTGGCCTTTGAGTAATTCGTCGGTCAGCGCAGTTTGGCGTATTTGCGCTGCGCCTTGCACGTCGATGTTGAGCAGCAGGTCAGTGCCTGCGGCCAGCTTGTCCTGCACCTCGCTTTTGAGGGTGCCGTAAATGTTACTATGCACGTGGGCGTGTTCGTAAAAATGCCCTTTGGCGATCTTTTGCTCGAAGGTAGCGTGGTCGAAGAAATAGTAATCAACGTGGTCTTTTTCGCCTACGCGTGGCTTGCGGGTGGTGGAGGTAACGACCCGCCAGAGCTCAGGCACTTCGGCGAGCATACGCTCGCAGAGCGTTGTTTTGCCACTGCCAGCAGGGCCAGAGACAATGATCAGAAGACCCGTCTGAGGAATGTTGTTGTCCACGGTGTTTAGTAGGTAAATGCAACGCCGATTAGCAAGAGTCCGTATGCAGCAAATAGAGCACCAAAGCGCTTAGGGCGGCTGTCTACTTTGTAGAGCCAGTCGAAGAAATCGCGCAGTTTATAGGGATTTGCACCGAGGATCAGCGATACGACAATGGCGAGATATACAAAGGTGACCAGAAATAGGCGTGCTTGCGGTAGCTGCATGTAAGCGGCGTCCAGTAGTACGCCGGCGGTCATGAGGATCAGGGCGGCCAAGCCGCGAACTGCGAGAAAGTCGGGCACGTAGTAGAATGAGCCGAGCGCAGTGACGAGGAAGATGATGAACAGGATATTTTTATATTGGCCGAAATCAGCTGGGCCAAGATGTAGCACTTTGTAGAGAAACCAGGCGGTCGCGGCGCCGAACAACAGAAACGCGGCTGCTTGCGAACGTGGAAAAGCCTGCGTGCTCTTGGCAGTCTTCATGCCGTGCCAAAGATAATGGCCGCCGAAGACGAGAAGAAAGAGTCCTGTGTAAAGTGTGGCTTGAAAAAGTGTCATGGCAAAAGGGTGTATGATCGTTGCTAGGTAATGGGTAATGGTTGTAGCCGCGGGTTAAAGCAAAAAACGAAGAAGGGGGTGGGTCAGTCCTTTAGCACCAGAGCCTCAGCCTCGGGAAACCGTTTAGCATAGCTGGCGATATAGGAGCATTGTGGCACCACCTGCAGTTGTTCCGCGCGTGCAGTGTCGAACGCAGCTTTAGCCAGCAACCCCGCGATGTTTTGCCCGCGTAGTTCGATCGGCACGTAAGTGTGATGAATCGTCATCAAGCTGTCGGATCGAGTGTATTCCAAGGCCGCTTTGGCATTGCCGATGATGATTTCGAAGCGTGCATGGTCGATCGAATGGTGGACTGTGGGCATGGGAAAAATTAGGCCGGANATAAAGAGATGGCGACGCAGTGATAATCAGGCCTCTTCTCTTAAGTTTCAAGTCTCCCTTNTCAGGCTCAAGTCTCAGGGCTCAAGCCCCAGGTCTTAAGCCCCAGGTCTCAAATCTCAAGCCTCAGGTCTCCCCCTTCAAGTCTCCCTTCTCTGGTCTCCCTGAACGGGCCGCTTATACCAAAAGCCGCAGAGCCTGCGGGAGCGCACTGCAATCGGTACCAGCATCATAAAAAAGACCCAGCCGAGCATCTTTGGCCCACTATACCAGTGGAATTTGCGAGCTGAGGTGCGCGCGGCGAATTGGGTAATAATGTCAAAGCTTAAGCCATGCGCTCGGCCCCATTTGCGCAGGTGCCGGGATAGCCGCAGTTCTTCACTGGCGTAGAGTTTTTGATCAAACCCGCCGACGGATTCAAAGGCATCGCGCCGGCAAAAGAGAAAGCTTCCCGCGGCGGTGCGAGTGAAGGTTGAAATCCGCCTCCATGTGGCAATCCCCAAGCGGCCAACGACACCAACCTGCGCAATATTTTCAAATTCGATGATGGTGCCACCACCGCAGCTGCCAGTTGCGAGTTGACGCAGCGCTTCGGCTAAGAGTTTGGCGCAGATACGCGTGTCGGCATCGACAAAAATCAGCAGCTGCCCACGGCTGGCTTGCGCGCCAGTATTACGTGCGCGGGCGATTTGATTGATCGGTTCGAACACCACTAGGTCAGCGCCTGCAGCAGTCGCAATGGCAGCGGTGCTGTCGGTAGAGTTGTTATCGACCACGATACACTCGCCAGTGAGTCGCTGCGCGGCCATTGCCGTGCGAATCGCCTCAAGCGTCGCCGGTAGTTCAGCTGCCTCATTGAAGGCGGGAATGATGATCGAGTAGTCAGGCACGGAAGGCATGTGAGCAAGATGGGTGAAGCCTGTCGCAAATGCAACGTATCGGCAGAATTAACGTCTCCCTGCCGCGCGAGCTGATAGCGGNGCACTGGTGTCCTATTTTTCACCGGAAGGAATCAGCAGTCCCTTCTCGTTTTAGATTGGTGCGTGGNACAATCGTTATGAAACATTTCTTTTGTTCTTGTGGCCTCGATCGTGAGATCGGGGGACGCTGGATACGTGCCCTAAGAATGAGTGCGGAAAAAATCCCCCGCCTTATGGCGGAGGCCACGTTCAGCCATCTTACATTTTCACAAAAAAGCCCGCGAGTAATCGCGGGCTGCTGTTTAAATGAGTACTTAACGATCCGTCATTCGCCGGTAAATGGCGTAGCCATTTACACCAGCATCATTGCCGGTGCCTCAAGGATCTCCTTAAGTGCCTGCAGATACTGTGCGCCGACCGCGCCGTCGATGGTACGATGATCGCCGGAGAGACCTATCTTCATCACTTGCCCGACTACGATTTCGTCGTGCTCATTCACCACGGGCTTCTTGATCGTCGCACCAATGCTGAGAATTGCAGCATTGTTCGGGTTGATGATGCCGTAGAAGTCGGAGATGCCGAACATCCCGAGATTGGTCACGGTCAACGTCGAGCCGCTCATTTCGGTTGGAGTGAGTTTTTTGCCGCGTGCCTTCTTAATCAGAGCCTTCGCTTCTGCGCCGATTTCGCGCAGACCCTTGGTCTCTGCGGCACGGATGACTGGAGTGACGAGGCCGTCATCGATGGCAACACCGAATGCGAGGTGCACGTTGGCGTGTTGCTTGATGGTGTCACCTTCCCATGAGCGATTGATTGCAGGGACGCGACGCACGGCTTCGGCCGCTGCCTTGAGGGTGAGATCGTTGACGGAGAATTTAGCGCCACCTTGTTCGGGTGGAAGGCCTGCAAGCTTACCGTTGAGTTCTGCGCGGAGCTTGGCAAGTGGGGCGCCATCGACTTCGATCTGTAGGTAGAAATGTGGTGCCTGTGTTTTGGAAGCGACCAGTGCTTTACCGATGCTCTTACGCATATTGGAGACAGGTATTACAAGTTCTTCGAGCGTCGCAGCAGGTGCAGCGGCTGGAACACTGGCGACTGCTGCAGGAGTTACGGACACAGGGTTTGTGTTGAGCACATCTTTTTTAAGGATACGTCCGCCAGGGCCAGAGCCTTGAATCGCGGTGAGGTCGATGCCTTTTTCGGCGGCGATCTTTTTTGCTAATGGCGAGGCTTTGATCCGTGCGCCAGTGCTTGCTGCTGGAGTTGCAACAGGTGCCGGTGCTTCAACCACCGCAGGTGCGGGCGCAGCCGCAGCTGGTGCTTCGGCCGCGGGTGCAGGAACTGCAGGTGCTTCTTTGGCTGCGGGCGCCGAATGAGTGGCTGCGGGCGCTGCTTCACCGGCTTCGCCGATGGCAGCGATAGGATCCGCGACAGCGACTTCGTCGCCTTCGCCGCAATAGTGTTTAATCAAGATGCCATCTTCGAAGCATTCAACTTCCATGGTCGCCTTGTCGGTTTCGATTTCAGCGATCATGTCACCGTTGGCGACTGCGTCACCTTCGTTCTTAAGCCAGCGGACCAGCGTGCCCACCGTCATGGTGTCGCTGAGTTTGGGCATATCAATTAGAGTAGCCATAAGTTTGAGAATTTAAGATTAGAAATTAGGACGGAGCGCGAATCGCGCGAAGATGGTAAACTGTCTGCGGTTTGCCCTGAAGGGCGCTGAAGGAACAATTTTGAGTTAAGCAGGGATGAGCATGTTTTTACGCCATCAGTTTCATTGCCATGGCAATGATGCGCTCTTGGTTTGGGATCTGCCAATCCTCGAGCGGCTTGGCGTAAATAGTCGGTGCGTCGATCGAGGAGACGCGGTGAATGGGAGCATCCAAGTAGTCGAAAGCTTTGAGCTGAATCAAATGCGAGATCTGAGCATCCACACCACAATAGGGCTTGTTCTCTTCGACCAGTAAAGCCCGGCCAGTCTTCTTGACCGAGTTGAGGATCGTCTCTTCGTCGAGTGGACGGATTGAGCGCAGATCGACAACTTCGACACTGATATCGTGCGTCTCTTCCATAATCTTTGCAGCTTCTAGTGAGAGCATGGCACAACGACCATGGGAAATGATGGTCATATCAGTGCCTTCCTTGAGGATGTTGGCCACGCCAAGATCGACGATATACTCTTCTTCAGGCACTTCCCACTGTTCTCCGTAGAGTAGGGTGTTTTCCATGACAAAGACTGGGTCATTGTCGCGAATTGCGGCTTTCATGAGTCCCTTGGCATCGTACGCATTGGATGGGCAGACCACCTTCAAGCCTGGGTGGTTGGCCACCATGTATTCGATTGTGTGTGAATGGGTCGCGCCAACACTGGTGCCGCCATTGGCAGGCCCACGAACAACGATGGGCACATTCATTAAACCGCCCGACATGTAGCGGCAGAAGGAGGCATTATTGAAGAGTTGATCGATTGCAACGTAGCTGAACGACATGAACATCATCTCGATGACTGGGCGGATGCCGAGCATCGATGCGCCGATGGCCAGGCCAGAGAATGCGGCTTCGGAAATCGGCGTGTCGATCACGCGCTTGTCACCGTGTTTGGCCCAGAGACCTTCGGTGACCTTGTAGGCGCCGTTGTATTCGGCGACTTCTTCGCCCATNATGCAGACGTTTTCGTCGCGTTGGATCTCTTCGTCGAGTGCTTGCTTAATAGCTTCGCGGTAAGTGATGAGTGGCATGGTATTAAAAGGAGTTAGAAGTTAGAAGCGAGGAGTTAGAAGCCTGATGGCAGAGTTCCTAATTCCTAATTCTTAATGAATGTCTAGTCGTTGAAGAAGTAGCTGCCCTTGAGTTTGTTGTCGGCGTCGTTGTCGACTTCCCAATAAACATCGGTTTGGATTTCCTCACGCGGTGCGTAAGGGCTGTCTTCAGCGAATTTGGCTGACGCTTCGGCTTCGTCTTTTTTCTCTTGGTCGATCTTCTTGGCGAGCGCTTCGGTTAAAGTGCCGTCGGCGAGCAACTGAGATTTGATCAGATTAATCGGATCTTTGGTGCGCTTGTATTCCTCGATCTCTTCCTTGGTACGGTATTTCTCGTGGTTGGCGTCCGCCACGGAATGTCCACGATAGCGGTAGGTGCGGATCTCGAGCAGGAAAGGCTTGTGCTCTTCACGAGCGCGCTTCATCGCACGGTTTGCGACTTCGCGTACTTCAAAGGCGTCGTGGCCGTCGCAGACCTCCCAAGCGATGTCGAAGCCATCCGCACGGTGCGCGAGGTTTTCTTCTGCAGAGGAGCGTTTGAGGCTGGTGCCCATCGAGTACCCGTTGTTTTCAATGACAAAGACGACGGGAATATTCCAGAGGGAAACAAGGTTGAGGGTCTCCATGAAGGAGCCTTGATTAACGGCACCGTCACCGAGGAAAGCAATCGCACAGCCCTTGAGCCCTTTGTATTTAAGTGCGAACGCAAGGCCGGCTCCCAGTGGTGTCTGGCCAGCGACGATGCCGTGGCCACCCCAGTAATTTTTATCCGGCGCGAAAAAGTGCATCGAGCCACCTTTACCCTTCGAGCAGCCAGTGTATTTTCCGTACATCTCAGCCATACACTCATTCATTGACATGCCGACTGCTAGCGCGTGACCGTGGTCGCGATAGGCGGTGATAATGTGGTCGTTCTCCTCCATTAACGAAACGACGCCAGCGGCGATCGCTTCTTGGCCAATGTAGAGGTGCAGAAATCCTCCAATCTTACCTTGGTTGTAGGCGCGTAGCGAGCGTTCCTCGAAGCGTCGAATCCCTACAATCATGCGGTAGAGCCGGAGCTTGTCTTCTTTGGAAAGCTTTTTGTTGATCGGTGCATCCAAGAAGCTTTGAGGCTTCTTGGTCAGCGGAGCAGATTTTTTCTTGGTAGTAGCCATAATAGCGAAGCAAACGAAATTTGCATAAATCACCTCGATGACAAGTAAATTGAGGGGTGCCGACCACAGGACGGTGTTATCAGGTCGATTAGTAGAATCGCTGATTTCAGTTTTTCGGTTTATTTCCCGAGCAACCGATCGCGTAATTGCACAGAGACTGGGTGCTCGCCGAGCCAGATTTGTAGGTAGTATTGCGCAAAGTCCTTACCAGGAATGGTGATTAACTGTTCGCCGTTGATGGCAAATGTGGTGCCGACGCCAGTAATATAGGTAAGCGATGAGACGTCCCCAGTTTCGACCGAGCGGTAAGCCGCGTGCAATTGCTGCGTGGCGGCGGCGATCTGCGGCAAGGCCTCGGCATTGAGGTTCTTGGCGAGCATGTGATCCGCCGACTTTAGAATCGTTGCCTTCGAGATGCTGCGCAAATAGCGGAACTCGAGGCGAAATGAGCAATTGCGCGCCAACACCTGCTCTGCGGTCGCGCCCGCTTCTGCGAACAGGGCGGCATCGTAAAGCTTGAAGAGCAGTTTGTAGCTGACGCGATGCTCTCCTATTTTCGGATAACTGACTCCTTCAATGAGTGCTGATTCGGCAGACACACCAGCTCGCACGGAACTGACTGGCAGTAGTGCAACGATCAACAGTATGCTAAAGCGGCACATTCTTATTTATATTTTCGGCTTGGGCACAATGGTCGAGATCCCGCCATCGATGGTGAATACTTGACCTGTTACAAAGCGGGCGCTGGCAGAGAGTAGCCANTCCGCGAGATTCGCAATATCATCTGGACGAGCGATGTCACCAAGTGGGTGCATCCGTTTTGATATCTCCAGCATCTTCGGGTTGCTGGTCATCGGCCCCGCGAGCGGCGTGTCGGTGAGGCTGGGGGCGATCGCATTGATCCGCAAGCCGCGCGGAGCGTAGGTCGCTGCCGCAGAGCGGACCATGGCTTCAATGCCACCTTTTGCGGCGGCGATCGCTTCGTGGTTGGCGATCCCGACTTGCGCGGCCGCCGTACTAAAAAACAGGCAACTGCCGCGGCTTTGTCGACTCATATGCTTGGTCGCTGCCCGGAGTGCGTAAAATGCGCTGCTAAGATTGGTGAGGACGGTGTGGTGCCAATCCTCAGTGGAGGTGAGGTGCGCGGGCTTGATAAAAATCGAACCGATCGCATGTGCGTAGGCATCAATTTGACCGTGGGTTGCGATGATTTGCTCGAAGCAACTACTGAGCGCTTCAGGGTCGGTGGCGTCGCAGCTATGGATTTCGATCTCTGGATGCCGCGCCTGTAGTGCCTCGAGCCCCGGCGTATTGCGGGCAAAGCCAACGACACGATCACCGGTACGGCAGAGTTGTTCAGCCAATGCCGATCCTATACCACCAGTGATGCCGCCGATGACTACGGTTTTATGTTCGGATATATTCATACCATACTATTCGTTATAGAACTGAATACATTACTATGAATCTTTTTCGGAGACCGGAGACCGGAGACCGGAGACCGGAGACCAGAGTAGCGACTGGCTTGATGCCAGGAGTCTGATCGTGGTCTTGAAGCCGTGGCGTCTACGCTTGCGCAGGCCAATTCGTATGGCTTTCTGGACCTCCGGTCGCCGCAAGCGATGACACTACCTGGCAACTTTCGCAATAACACCTCCTCGTCAGCTTCTGCGCGTTTCTAGCTTGAAAGCCTCCAGCAGAGCCACACCTTTGGCTTCTTTCCCATTTTTTCTCACATGTCTGAAATCGCCAAAGCTTACGAACCCAAAGAAGTCGAACAACGCTGGTATACCAACTGGCTCGAAGCGGGATGCTTCAAGGCGGTCGCTGATTCGGCGAAGGAGCCGTATGCGATCATGATTCCGCCGCCCAATGTCACGGGGATGCTGCACATGGGCCACGTGCTGGATAACACCTTGCAAGATATCTTCGTGCGCCGGGCGCGCCTCGAAGGTAAAGCCGTGCTGTGGCAGCCAGGCACCGACCACGCGGGCATTGCCACTCAGACCAAGGTCGAGAAGCAGCTCCGCGATGCCACTGGGCAAAGCAAATATGATCTTGGTCGCGAGGGCTTCCTCGAAAAAGTCTGGGACTTCCGGGAGGAATCGGGCGGCGTTATTTTGAACCAATTACAAAAGCTTGGCGCGTCTTGCGACTGGGATCGCACCAGTTTTACTCTCGACGAGGACTATTCGAAGGCGGTGCTCACTGCGTTTGTGTCGTTTTATAAGCGTGGTTATATTTATCGTGGCAAGCGCATGGTTAATTGGTGCCCTTCGACGCACACTGCAATTTCCGACGAAGAGGTGAACATGAAGCCGCAGAGTGGTTTCTTTTATAAAATGCGCTACGAGCTGGTGCAGCCAGACGGCGAGCGCACCCACCTCGAAATTTCCACCACACGTCCCGAAACACTGATGGGTGATACTGCGGTGGCGGTGCATCCAGAGGACGAGCGTTACCAGCACTTGATCGGCAAGACCATTTGGCGGCCGTTCCCAAGGGCAGAGATACCGATCATCGGCGACGAATATGTCGACCGTGAGTTCGGCACTGGCTGTCTCAAGGTAACGCCAGCGCACGATAAGAACGACTTCGAGATCGGCCAGCGCCACGGCCTCGAAACGATCGAAGTGATCGACCACGAAGGTAAGCTCAATGCCCTCGCAGGCGCGGAATTCGACGGCGTCGATCGCTTTAAGGCTCGCAAGCAGGCAGTCGCCAAGCTCGAAGACATGGATCTTTTAATCAAGGCGGAACCCTACGAAAACACCGTCGGCTTCTCAGAGCGTGGCGATGTGCCGATCGAACCGCGTCTTTCGGAGCAATGGTTCCTCAAATATCCGAAGGTTGAAGAGGCCAAGCGTGCGGTTGAAAATGGCACGATCAAATTTCACCCCGACCGCTGGAAAAAGACCTATCTGCACTGGCTCAACGGCATTCAAGACTGGTGCATCAGCCGCCAACTCTGGTGGGGTCACCGTATCCCGGTGTGGTACAACAAGCACATCCCGCACACGGAACTCGATTTTGACAATCCCGCGCATGTACATGTCTCGGTCGAAGGGCCAGTCGATCCTGAAAACTGGGAGCAAGAGGACGACGTGCTCGACACCTGGGCCTCGTCGTATCTGTGGCCCATGGCGAATCTGGGTTGGCCGAAGCCAACGCCAGAGCAGCAGCAAGAGCTCGATTTCTGGTATCCCACCTCCGTGCTAGTGACCGGCTTCGATATTATTTTCTTCTGGGTCGCGCGTATGATCATGGCGGGTATCGAGCTGTATGGCGACGATGCCAAGGACCTGTCCGATGAAGAACTCGCGAAGCGTATTCCGTTTAAGAACGTGTTCATCCACGGCCTTATTCGCGATGAAAAGGGCCGCAAAATGTCGAAGTCCCTCGGCAACTCGCCTGATCCACTCGATTTGATTGAGAAATACGGTGCCGATGGTCTTCGCTTTGGTATTTGTAATATCGCCCCGTCTGGTTCGGATATTTTGTTCACCGAGGAGCGCATTCAGATCGGTCGCAATTTCTCCAACAAGCTGTGGAATGCTTCGCGCTTCCGTCAGATGTCAGGGCCGATGGCAGACAACTCCAGCGTAGAAGCGATTTTGAGCCGGATCGATACCAGCCGTTGCGATGATTACGATCATTGGATCCTTGCGCGCGTGGTTGAAGTGACTGCCGAGATAGAAAAGTGCTTTGCCAATTACGAGATCGCACCGCTGACACACCTGATTTACGCTTTCTTCTGGGGCGATTTCTGCGACTGGTATGTGGAAGCATCCAAGGGCAAACTGCGTGGCGACGAAGCCTTGCGGGATAACTGTCTCGCGATTCAGGATCTGGTAATCCGCCAAGTGCTGCAGCTCGCCAATCCGGTGATTCCGCACATTACTGAAGAGCTCTGGAAGGGCCTCGGCTACGATGCGTCGGTTGAATATATTCAGAACACCAAGCTCACCTCGGCCGCAGAGTTGCAAGCCGCGCTTTCTGCGGATAAGACTGCAGCCGCCCGTGTGGTTAGCTTACAGGAATTAATTTCGCAGGCACGTGCGCTCAAGTCGCAGTATAATTTGGCCAACAAGCGCGACGTCGCGGTGCTCTATGCGGCCGAAGGCGATGCCATTAAAGTGATCGCTGACAACGTCAGCTTGGTGCAAACTCTAGCTGGTATCGTACTCACCGCAGTCGACGGGGCTCAGCCAGATGGCCTGCCCGCAGCGGTGACTCCGCTTGGCACTTTGTACCTCGATTTGAGTAGCTCCATCGATGTTGAAGCCGAAAAGGCGCGGCTAACTAAGGAGCTGGATAAGCTGAACCAGCTGGTCGCGGCGGGCGAGGGCAAGTTGAAGAACTCGAAATTTGTCGACAGTGCCCCGGCGAAGATTGTCGAAGGCGCACGTAAGCAGCTGGCCGAAACCACCGAAAAGCGCGACGAAACCAAGCGAATCTTAGAAAGTTTGTAGCGCGGCAGATCGAACCTAGTGTTGGAGCAAAGAAAAAACCCCAGCGAACTGGGGTTTTTGAAAAAGTACGCTTAAATCGCGCGAGTCGGACTTCGATTCACTTTATTAGCTAGCAGGACTAATCACGGTGGTATCGTCATCTTCTGTGTCGTTTTCTTCGGGCGTGACGACTGGCTCAATGCCTGAGTCCTCCCCCTCCGCAACGCTGTTGGCAACGGTTTGCACGGTATTGTCCACAGTAGTTTCAGCTTGTTCCGAAGAGAGGCCTGCCTCGGTGGCACCTTCGGTGGCACCGGTGGCAATTTCCGCACCGAGGTCCTCATTCTCAGCAAGGGCAGCTTCGGTTGCTCCGGTAGTCGCAGCTTGAAGTGCCTCCAGTTGGTCGGCGAGTTCGTCCCCGGCGGAGTCGACTGCCCCTTCCGCTGCGCCGCTCGCGGCGGCTTGCGCAGCCGCGGCCTGCTGCGGATCTACTTCGACTTGGTCGTCACCGCCCTCGCCCTCGGGAACTGCGAATGCTTCGACTGCTCCTGTGGTCGCGCCGTTAGCTGCTGCTTGAATCGCGTCAGTTGAAGAAGTGGTGCTGCCTTCGGTGGCTGCGACTGCTCCTGTGACCGCACCGTTGGATGCTGCTTTAATAGCGTCAGTTGAAGAAGTGGTGCTGCCTTCGGTGGCTTCTACTGCTCCTGTGACCGCACCGTTGGATGCTGCTTGAATAGCTTCAGTTGAAGAGGTGGTGCTGCCTTCGGTGGCTGCGACTGCTCCTGTGACCGCACCACCCGATGCTGCTTGAATGGCTTCAGTTGAAGAGGTGGTGCTGCCTGCCGTTGCTGTGACTGCTCCTGTGGTCGCACCGCTGGAGGCTGCAGCAACTGTCGCTGCGAAGCTTTCACTGCCAGAGCTGGCTGCGGCTGCCGCTCCAACGATACCAGTGGAGGCGGCTTTAATTGCTGCAGTTACGGATGCGGTGCTGCTGCCTTCCGGTGCGGCTGCTGCGGCGGCTTCTAATCCTGCCACGGTGGCGGTCAGGATGGCGGAGGATACGTTGGCGATCACCGCATTCGCATCGATGTCGGGGTCGGCTTGAATTTCCGCCATAAATGCCATCATCACCGTCTCAGCGATGATTTGGATTTCCGCTGCGGTTGGCACAGGCACTAATAGGTAAGATTCAGCCATCAGTGCTTCGATCGCCTGTTGGACGGCAACTGGATCGGACAGATCGAGATCTGGGTTCGCCTCCCGCGCTAGCTTGACCAGCTCAGTAACGTCCGCTTGCAATTTAGCATTTGCAGCTTCTTCCCCGGTCAGAGGCGCAGGTTCTGTTTGAGCTGATAATGCTGGGGCCAAACTGCAAGCCAAGCATGTCAGCAGTGCGAAAGTTATTTGCTGTGAAAATTTCATAATTTAACGGTTCAAAAGATTTACCTTTAGTGAATTGGAAATAAATGGCAACACTATAAGACGCTTCAAATTTTTCGGATCAATCCAATCTTTCTGCGATGCTATTTTTACTATTATGACTTTATTTCGCCCCTGTATCGATCTCCATGCTGGTAAGGTGAAGCAGATTGTCGGCGGCACTCTGAGTGACGATGGCGCCGGCTTGCAGACAAATTTTGAGAGTGATCGGCCCGCAGGCTATTATGCTGATCTGTATCGAAAAGACGCGTTGGTTGGTGGCCATGTGATCAAGCTGGGGCCCGACAATGATCGCGCAGCGCGTGAGGCATTGGCGGCCTATCCGGGTGGCTTGCAGATCGGCGGCGGCATACAGCGTGAAAATGCAAGCGCGTGGCTCGAAGCGGGCGCAAGCCATGTGATTGTTACCTCATGGCTATTTGACGACAACGGTCATTTTCGAGCGGAGCGCTTAGCTGCGCTGGTTGACGCAGTGGGTAAAGAGCGACTTGTTTTGGACTTGAGTTGCCGCGTGGATGGAGACGGCTGGGTTGTCGCGATGAATCGCTGGCAAACACCAACAGATCTTATTTTAAACGCGTCAACACTACGCCAGTTGGCGCTGAGCTGCGATGAGTTCTTGGTTCATGCCGCCGACGTTGAGGGCAAGTGCCAAGGAATTGATACCCGCTTAGTCGAGTTTCTCGGCGCACACGCGACCATCCCGGTGACCTATGCCGGTGGGGTGCATGCCTTCAACGACCTGCAAGCCGTGCACGATTTAAGTGGAGGCAAGGTCGATCTGACCATCGGCAGCGCACTCGATCTTTTTGGAGGTGCCCAGGTTTGCTATGCAGACTGTGTCGCGTGGAACCGGGCTCAGAGGGATGAGACCTGAGGGATGAGACCTGAGACTTGAGGGATGAGGCCTGAGACTTGAGGGCAGAGGGACAGAAGTGAACTCAATGGTCACATGGAGGAGAAGCAGAACTCAATGCCGAGTTATTGGGAGGGTCGACCTCCGTGTCGTCCGCATCAGCAACATCGTGTCGATGCCTGCGCCGCATTCCGCGATCCCACAAATCATGACGGCTATGTCATTAGACATTAGTAATTAACGTCGCAAGGGTCCCGCATTTTAAACTTTGCAAAATCCCCCAAAGTCCCATCTACATTTGCTATCGTTTAATTCTCAATCCTTTAAACGAGCCATACCCCTCTACTTTATACTTATGGAATTACTCAATATTGGCTTCGCGCTGCTTGTGATTAAAATTGCGCTCTGCATCCTACCTGGTGTGCTCGGTATCTTTTTACTAACGAGCTCGGAGGAGGCCAAGCATCAGATGCGCGGCAGCATTTGCAATCAACTGTTTGGAGTGAGTAATGCGATTCCGTATCGGAAATTTAGCCGCTTTTTGCAAATTTCAGGTACAGTGTTGTTGCTCGTCAGCCTAGCGGCGACTTGGTGGATCCATCTGAGGAAGTTCTTTTAGTCATTCTGCGTAATGACTCGCGTCAGCGCGCCACATCTTCGGCAGCGAATCGGCATCGCGCGATGCGCTCTCGGTACCTTTCTTCGGGTTACTAATCTCGGCTTCTGGGCTCACATGGGACGGATTCTTGACGATATCGCGCCTTCGTTTGTTTTGTTCAAAAAAACTTGAACAAAGCCGAGTCCTGTTATTGCATAGTGTTTTTTTCTTCTACCATGGAAGCTCCGCGCATAGATCCCACACCCGCACCCACAGGTTTATCGCCGTGGGAAAGTTCGACGATCGAAGTGTTTATTCGCGCTGCTAGTTTGATCGGCTTGCCGCGTTCGGTGGGTGAAATTTACGGATGCCTGTTTTGTGCCCAAGCGCCGCAGACCTTTGATGCGTTGGTTGCGCGGCTCGGTATTAGTCGAGGTTCGGTTAGCCAAGGCCTGAAATTGTTACGCCAACTCGGCGCGGTCAAGGTGCAGTATGTCGCCGGCAGTCGCAAGGATCATTATCAACCAGAGCTGTCGATGAAGCGTCTGGTACATGGCTTTGTTCGCGATCAATTTGCGCCGCATTTAGAGTCAGGCGGCGGGCGTCTGGACGCCATTGCCGCGCTGATCGAATCGGAAGCCGATCCAGCACTGCGGCTGCACGCTGCCCAGCGGATCAGTACCTTGCGCACTTGGCAGGGGCGTATGCAAAAACTAATGCCAATTATTATGGCCGCACTTGGCGGCGCCAGCTTTTTCAGCAAGCCCAATGAGGCTCAGCAAGACATTATCTGATCCCAGCGTGGTGTCGCGAGCGGGTAAACTCAGCGATAATCCTTGCCTGCGACAGATGGGGCACTGCGCAGTAGACTCCTAGGATTTTTACCCCCAGTCTGTGGCATTTACATTGCCATTTGCATCAGATTTCTATCCAACAAACATCGTGCTTTTCCCCATCATCTTTTTTATCTTGCTCGGCTGCTTTTCTTCGTGGCTGGTGATCCACGGCTTGCTGGCGGCGGGTGTTGGCCAAGGCGGCGCTGCCGACCCGCAGCACCACCATACTCATAGTGGCGTGATTCCCCGGATCGGCGGGGTCGGGATTGCTATAGGGTTCGGGGTGACCTATCTGCTCTGCTTCTTTCAGCTGAACCCTAGCGACAATCAGACAATACTGCACTTTGCGGTCGTCGGTGGTGCGGTGGCGGCGTTCGTGCTTGGCTTGATCGACGACTTTCGCCCGCTCGGAGCGAAGCTTAAGTTAGCCGCACAGATCCTGATTGCAACGGCCGCTTACAAGTGTGGGCTGTTGATTGCCAGCTTTGAGATCCCGTTCACGACAACGACAGTGGATCACCCGCTGATCAGCTTTGTGCTGACCATCGGCTGGTTCGTGGCAATCATGAATTTGATCAATTTGATCGACGGCTTGGATGGCCTGGCTGGCGGAGTGGGGCTGTTGCTGATGGCGCTACTGGTTTATTTAGGCATTGCGCGTGGGATTGTGTTTTCGTCGATTTTGGCGCTGGGGATGGTCGGCGCGATTCTGGGTTTCTTGTTTCATAACTTCCCCCCAGCTAAGTGCTATATGGGGGACTCCGGCGCGTATATGATCGGCTATGTAATTGCCGCGCTGTCGTTGCTGAATGCCGAAAAAGGTGCGATCCTCGCCGCATTGCTTGCACCTGCGCTGGCGCTGGCATTGCCGATTGTCGATGTGCTCTTTGCGATGACTCGTCGAGCGATTCAAGGGCTGCCNCTGTTTCGCCCAGATCGAGGACACATTCATCACCGGTTGATCAGAACTGGCCTCTCGGGGCGCAGCGCGGTGTTGGTTCTGTATGCGATTTCCTTGTTCGCTCTGGTTGGTGGCTTGTTGGCTTTTGCCGATCGTGGGCGCCACTTCCCGATCTTCCTAGGATTTGCGTTTATGGTTCTCTTGTTTGCCCTACGTGGACAGAAAATCTCGACTGCGAGCCTTCGAGTGCTGCTGGCCGACTCGTTGCAATCCCGTCAAGATACCCGCAATGCGCTGTATTTAAAAAACTGGCTGATGGTCGAAGCCGAG